>Ga0123342_1000168_pt1 | contig 86144 bp, 38 predicted proteins | sample Turbeawhitnodule_FD_89960 | JGI IMG/M metagenome (GOLD analysis project Ga0123342, IMG submission 89960) | Root nodule microbial communities of legume samples collected from Mexico - Turtle bean Mexico white nodule | ecosystem: Host-associated > Plants > Roots > Nodule | place: Mexico: Nepantla...
AAAATAAATTTTAAAATTAAAAAATTATTTTATTAATTTTTGAAATTATAAAATGTCCAAATAACCAAAATAAATTAATACAATAAATTATTAAGTAAGGATAAAATGGAAAAAAAAAATTAAAAGCAGTTAAGAGGGGAATAAGAAATGACACCATGACCATAATACAATAATAAAATTAAATATTAATATAAGGATAAAATAGGGAAAAAAATTAAGAGTAGTTAAGAGGGGAATCACCTTTATATATAGGTATAGATATAGATTTTACAATTTATTATTATTTTATGATTTTATTATTTTATTATATTTTTATTATTTTTATTGTATAAATTTATTTCTTTTATTATTACTAGTGAAAACACAAGCGCAATCGCAATCGCGCCTCTGTATCGACATTTTCTTCTTTTATTCAATTTTCACGATGATAGAAATGTAATGTATATACATAAATAATTTTGGATGAGTCGAAATCGAAAAACATAAAATTGAATGAAAAGAGTGATTGAAAGTGGAGGTGTGAGATTTAGTGTGGAAATGTGTGAGATCATGCTCTCTTTGTTGCCTTAAAATAAGAAACTAAGGAAAAAGTGAGAGTCATATAAAACTTGTACATTAATATTAATTTAAAAAAAATATTTTTTTTAAAGTAATTCATATGAAATGACAAAATAATCCATTATATTAATAAAATGAGATATATTAAATAAAGATAGAATCGGAAAAAAATTGTGTAAAAAAAAATAATTATTATGGAAAATTCCCTTTATATATAGGTATAGATAAAAAAATATTTAAATCTATTATTTATTATTATTTTATAGATATTAGTTATTCAAATTTTATTATTTTATTGTTACTATAATATAATTTATTATTATTATTTTATAATTTTATTACTATTTTATACGTATATTATTATTATTATTATTTTATAAATTTACTTCTTTTTCTATTATTAAAAATATTAAAATATATTATTCTTTTATTACTTTCCAAAATTATTATTATTATTTTTAATTTTATTACTATTATCATTATTATATTTTATTATATAACGTAGTATAATTGATTGTATTACAATATAAATATAAATATATATATATATATATTCGATTTTATATTACATTTAATAATAGTATGGTGATTACTTTGTTCCTTTTTTATTTCATGTGTGTTTCAACTCTGAAATCTTACTTGATTTATCAAACCATCACCATGAAAAACACCACTACCTGTAACATTTTTTCACATTAACAACTCTATATTGCAATTCACATATAACTAACATCATTTGAATTCAATTTGCAAAGTTTTGTATGCACACTGAAAAAGAAAAAGACGAAGGTAATATCATCTTATGAAACAATGGAGTTGTTTTTCTCCTCTTCTCTCAAAATTTCCCGTTCTCATTTCCTATCAAATTAGTTTATTCAAAATGGTTTGATTCCAACTTGTTTCCATGTAGATGAATAATACACCCTATACCAAACAAATTATAAGTGTTTTTTTTTTACACTTCATTTTTCTTTCTTTTTCTTTTTTCCATTTTTTTTCCACAATATTATTACAAGGACTGAAAATAGATTCTATATATGAATAGTGTCAACAAACACTAATTTAGAAATTTACAAAAAATATATGAATTCAAAAATACGAGTAAGTTTATATATATAATCATTCTTTTAAGATAACGAAAACTAAATATATAATAAAACATTTATTATCATTTTATTATACTTTATTTCATAATTTCTAAACTTATTTCCTCCATTACACAAGTAAATTATTGTTTATTTAAATATATATTACTAATTTATCCAATTAATCTATATTTATATCTATATATATAACAATTGAGAGAGCACAAACATGCAACTTTGTACACGTTCTCACGAATTTTTGAAAAAAATAAACAAAAAATCAAATTTATCATAAGAAGAATGTTTTACACGTGACACATTGTGAGACTTTAGTTGGAAAGAAAACGAGTTCATGCTTCTGCTGGCCCAAAATGAGTGAAGAGACTCAATGTGCATAGGTGGAGAAAAAATTAGAGTTTCTTAATGTGTGTTCTGTGTGGCTAGCAATGGCTAAATAAATACAAATCCTAGCTTACTTTATGTCATACATAAAAATCTCAAATACATAAAACTTCAAAGCTTTTAAAAATCCTAAGTCAATAAAAAATCTGAAATTATTTTATTTTATAATTAAATAAAAATATTAAATAAATAAAATTTCTAAGATTTTCAAAATCCTAAATAAATAAAATCCAAATATTTTCAAAATCATTTATAAATAAAAATAAAAAATCAATAAAATTCTTAAATTATTCAAAATTTTAAATATATCGATATCCTAAATTATTTAATGTCATTCTTGGATAAAAATATAAAATTAATAAATTTTCTATATTTTCCAAAATTCTAAATAAATTCAAATCCTACATTATTTTGTTTCCTAATTAAATAATAATAATAATAAATCTAATATTTTCAAAATCCTAAATAAATAAAAAGTCTAAATTATTTAATGTTCTACTTAAATAAAATCCAAAATAAATTAAATTCCAAAATTATTCAAAATTCTAAATATATACTTACCTAAATTATTTAATGTCATACAGAAATAAATATTTGAAATAAATGAAATTCATAAATTATTCAAAATCTTAATTAAATACAAATCTAAATTATTTAATGTCATACTTAAATAAAAATTTACAATAAATAAAATTTCTAAATTATTCCAACTTCTAAATAAATATAAATCCTAAATTGTTAAATGTTTGTAAAAATGTGAAATAAAGAAAATTTTTAAATTACTCAAAATCCTAAATAAATACAAATTCTAATTTATTTTATGTAATACACTTAAATAAAAATCTCAAATAAATAAAATTTCTAAGTTTTTAAAAATCTTAAATTCTTTTATGTCCTACATAAATAAAATCTAAAATAAATAAAATTTATAAGTTTTACAAAATCCTAAATTAATATTAATAAAAAAAAAGTTTATGACCTTCTTAAATAAAAAAAATAAAAGTTAAAAAAAATTCTAAAATTATTAATTTTATTCTTAAACAAAAATCTAAAATTAATAAAATTTCCAAGTTTTTCAAAATCTTAAATTATTGTATTTCCTACTTAAATAATAATATAAAATAATTAAAATTTCTAAATTTTCAAAATCATAAATAAATTCAAAATCTAAATTATTTAATATTTCACTTAAATAAAAATATGAAATAAATTAAATTCCTAAATTATTCAAAATTGCTAAAAAAATGAAACCCTGAATATTTTATATCACACGTAAATACAGTTGTTAAATTATTCAAAATCTTAAATAAATAAAAATTTAAAATATTTAATGTCCTGCTTAAATAAAATATGAAATAAAAAAATTTGGAGCGGGATGGTAGGGTTTTGGTTTTTCTTGAACAATTTATTTATTTGTGTGTATTATTTTTGTTTATGGATTGTTTATATTAATTGTAGTATGTTTGGTTTTTTTTAATTGTTTTTATATGGTGATAATTATTAATATTTGTTTTGTAATTTTTTTTTATTTTTTTATTTACATTTACATTTATTTATATATATATATATATATATTTAATTATATAAATTACATTTTTATACAACATACTAATAAATCACCAAAACTTAGAGTGAGATGAAAGAATTTTTGTATGATAAATGACTTCAAAGAAAGTGATAATAAATTTGATTTTGAAACACAAGTTAACATACAAAATAATAAAATTTGAGTGATTTATAATGAATATTTTTTTACATAACTGTTTATTAAGTGAAAATATATAGAAACCACTAATGTAACAAATATATTTTTACTGAAACAACTAAACAAATCCAATACACAAATTGTTTAAGCTAATTCAAAGTGAAAACTATTCAAATTAAATAATAATGCTAATTTTGATTCTTCTAATCTAGCCCATTAAGATGGTAAGAAATCAATATAAACTTCAAAATTCAACAACACAAATCCAATGCATTAATCATCTAATCCAATCTAAGAACCAACCTTCTCATTCAACAATAAAAAACAATAATTTTTTTTTTACCTGAAATTATAGCTATTCAAAACAAAATTAAAAAAAAATCATTGGATTTAACATAGAAAGCTCAACATGTTTACAAAAAACCCTACCATTAAACCAAAGGCACCACCACTAAGATTCTAAAGTGGCAAATATTTTGTCCACAAAAAGTCAGAACGTGTAAATCATCCAATATGCAACCAACTAAAAAAAACAATGAGATGATAACTTTTAATTAAATTGAACCATTAATAATAAAGTGTTTATATTTATAATTTTTTTAATTTAATTTTCATTTCATTTAAACAATTTCTATTATTAAAGACAAATTGTACGTTAAAAAAGTTACCAATCGAAGTAATTGACATATCATAAATAATTTAATTAAATAAACATTGTATGGATCATATTTTTAATAAAAATAAATAAATTGACAGATTATTTTTTCCTGGTGCACTACTCATCTTAAAATTTATCTAAACTATCGTATTAACCCATTTAAATTTAAGGAAACGTCTTTGTTAATATATATTATTACCCATTATACTCCATTAATGGTTTTAAGAAGATAAGTGTGTAATTTTTTTGTAAATTAAACAATCTGAATGTTACATTGTTACTATTCCATTAGTTTTTTTTCATAGAAAGTAATTCAACAACATTCTGCTAGTAATTTTGTGGGTTATGAGTTACCTTTATCGTTCTCTTAGCATAATTGGAAGGTTTCACAATTAATTGAAATCATTGAGAGGTTACTCACCATTCACAATTAATTGTTACCAAAGAGATATTACTTACCATTAATTGTTTTTATTATTTTTGTCTTCTAGAATCACTATATATAGTGGTTTCCTTCAAGCAATGTAACACAACAAACATCAACAAGAATTCATTTTACTTCCAGTACCATTATAGTAGAAGTTTTGGCTCTCTCGTCCCTCTATTTAAAGGGGGTTTCCACCTAAAAATTTCTGGTATCATTCTCATTTTAGTTGTTACTTTAATTTCTCATAATTTTTAGTTGAAATTATCACGCTTCCACACACTATATTTCTACAAATTCATATTAGCATGCAAGAAGATAAAAAAATTGTGAATGCAATTCATTAATCACATTAATCTATTCTTTCCATATAACAAAAAATAAGTGATAATGTTAATATTTGTTTATTCATTGAAATAAAAATAAATGGTTAAGTTTATGAATTTATACGAAACTTTAAAAAATCATTTTTAATATAAAATCAACTAATAATAACATGTAATGTAATGCAATGAAAGATAGAAAAAAACTTCTTGAAGAATACTACTAGTAATCCTCCAAAATTATATAGTATAAATACAAGGATTATCACTTAAAAGCTTGAAAAAAATAATTCCTGCAAAACATTGTACACAATTAATATTAAATTTAGGGTTAGTGTGATTTTTTTTCCTTTAAGATATATAAGATTCGATTTTATTTCTTCATCTTTAATTTAGTTTTATCACATAAGGAGATGAAACAAGGGATCTATTAACAATATAAGTTGCATTTATTGATAGAAAATTATTTATTGAATTATGTGGTGAGTTAAATATTTTTTGTTCTTAACAAATTTTCAAAAATTGTTTTAATTCTATAAAATTTTAGTTTTGATTTTACTTTCATAAAATTTAAATTTAAATTATAATCATTAATTAAAATAAATTTAGTTGATTTTATAAGATTGATTTAAATAAATTCACTTTTAACATGATATCAAGTTTATTTTAACAATAATTTATTGGACTTATGTGACAAACCAACTTCTTAATACTATTTTATTAGTTGCTTTGTATCTGACTTTGAAAAACATCAAAGATAACTAAATAAGACTTTCAACATCTAATTCAAACTCTTTTTTTCATTATTATAATGCAACACAAATCAAAATATTTCACAACCTTTCAGTCATTTTAATAAAGACAGTGTATTTTACAAATATGAAAAATCCTACACAATTTTTCCTATTTATAATTAATATTGCATGACAGTAATAAAAAAAATGGATGTTTATTATTGTAGATTTCATCTTACAAGTAGTCAACTATTGTTTTCCAATCAGATTTAAAATGTCACCTTGACAATTCACATTGATTATTTAGTGAATCTTTCATTAATCAAAATTAAAAAATAATCTGAATGTAAATTTTTCACACAAAAAATAATAATATTGCAACAGAATCCTGTGTTGAACTGAGGAAAAGACACCTAAAGGTTGTGATCAAAGTGGTGCTGCCACTTCAATAAATAAGGCACGCAATACAAAACTAAGTGGTCACCAACCGCATTAATATGGACTAATACAAGTTACTGCTACCTCCCTTTCTTTATGCTCTCAAATTTCTTTCTCCTTTCCTTTTCCTTCTGTTCTTGGTTGAGTTCATGTTGTGTACATTTGGTATGGTTAAAAAATAGGAACTTAGGATCATTGGACAGTTGAAGACATCATGTGTCAATAGTTCAATTCTTGTACTTACTGGGGTAAGTGTACTAACAAATATTCTGTGTCAATAGTTCAATTCATGTGTCAATAGTTCAATTCTGTCATGTTTTTAGTTTGAGTGTATGTGCTGAAGAATACTCTCAGCTCCAAGCCTAACTGTGCCTTCACTCCTTATGGCTCTCATTGGTTCTATTAGATTAAGCACATGTTTATGGTTTCATTTGAGATTGAGAGTGAGTTAACTTTTCCTTAAATTGAGCCATGTTAAGAGGAGATACAGCTAAGAAAGGTGAGGCTATCATGTTTCCACCTAAGTAATTCCATCTCAACAGTAAATTTGGTGCCTTATCCAAGCATGCAACCTCTTTTTTCTAAATTCCTGAAACTAATAATGCAAATAGTGTTTTTGAAGTTACAGGAATTTTGACAGTATATTGACTTATGTTATACAATACCCTTTACTTAAGTTGGAGCATTAATGAAGTTCTTGGAAATGCAGCCTTATTCAAAGCAAGCGGCTAGAGTCAGATTATCAGTTCCCAAAACTGTAATCCATCTTCAGAGCTGCTTTTTCTGTTGTGTGTTTTTGCATGAACAACAAGAAGCTCTTTGCTGAAGGGGTATTGAAAAGTATGGGGTATTATTCAAGGTCCTTCTTGGCTTTTTTTCTTCTTTCTTTGTTGCTCAATGTGATCAATGGGCAGCCTCTGGTGCCTGCATTGTTCATTTTTGGGGACTCGGTTGTTGATGTGGGGAATAATAATCACCAAATTACTGTTATTAAAGCAAACTTCCCTCCTTATGGAAGAGACTATGAGAATCACGATCCAACAGGAAGGTTCTGCAATGGAAAGCTTGCCACAGACTTCACAGGTACCATTACTTTTTCCTCAATTCCCCATTTAACTAAATATCTTTTTCCTAAGCTCTATCACTCATTTTTTTGAACTTGGATTTGATCTTTGTTCCATTAATTCATTCACTGCAGCTGAAGTCCTTGGATTTACCTCTTCTCCCCCAGCTTACCTCAACTTAAACACCAAAGGAAATAACCTCTTAAATGGTGCCAACTTTGCCTCAGCTTCTTCTGGTTACTATGAACCCACAGCCAAACTATATGTAAACACTTTTAGAAGTTTTAGACTATATCTCATTGTTTTTTTTCTTCTTCTTTGTTTAACATCATATAATTGGTAAATGCTGTTGTGTGTTTTCATGGTTGTAGAATACAATTCCATTGAGCCAGCAGCTGGAATACTACAAGGAGTGCCAGAACAAATTGGTGGAAGCAGCAGGGAAATCAAATGCTTCATCAATCATATCTGATGCTATATATCTTGTCAGTGCTGGGACCAGTGATTTTGTTCAGAACTACTACATAAATCCTTTGCTTAACAAGTTTTATACAATTGATCAATTCTCAGACACGATCTTGCAGAGCTATTCAGACTTCATCCAGGCATGCATTTCTCAACCTTCACATCTTGTCCTATAATGCCATGGATTGAAACTTTCCAAAAAGAAAAGGTGAAGTTATTTTATTTTGCTGATTATGATTTGCATTTTTAATCATGCCTTTAACAGAGATTACATTCACTGGGAGCAAGGAGGATTGGTGTGACATCATTGCCTCCAATAGGTTGCTTACCTGGAGCCATCACTCTCTTTGGTTTTCAGAGCAACGAATGTGTGGCCAGTTTAAACAGTGATGCAATTAACTTCAATGAAAAGCTAAACACCACATCTCGTAACTTGAAAAATATGCTTCCAGGCCTCAATTTGGTCATCTTTGATATCTACCAACCTCTCTATAACTTGGTCACCAAGCCTTCTGAAAATGGTACAACATCTAATTAGATAACTTCTGATTCAAATTACAATAAAGTTCTTAAGAAAAACTGCATTCATGTTTTGTCCATAATGACTAGTGAGCTAAACTAATGTCTAATGGATTATAAACCAGGAATGTTAACTGTCAACAAGCCTTCTGAAAATGGTAAAAATCTAAATGGATAAAATTTAGATGTAGTTCCTTAGATGCTTTAAGTAAAGTTTGTATTAAGAAGTGGACTTCAAAACCTAATAAGGCCGATAAACTCTCCTCTTAGTTCTAGATGACTAGATATCACCACATTAAGAAATGGACTTGTCTAATTCAATCTTACAAAATCGGCTTATAAGATGAAGTTTGCACTCACTTATATATTATGAAATACTTTTATCTCTAGTTGATGTGGGATTTTCAACCGTTTGCATGAAGCATCAAATGATCATCAACATTGAATCGAAACTCTAATTCTGATTGGAAACAATACACAAAGTACTTCAGAATCTGCATCTAAGTTTTATCTGATCTAAGTATAGTGAACTAGTGATCCAAGCATTATGAACCAGGATTGTTTAACTGTTTCCTATGTGTCATGCATTGTGTCATCACAGGATTTTTTGAAGCAAGGAAGGCTTGTTGTGGAACTGGGTTGATAGAGACATCTATCTTGTGCAATAGGAATTCCATAGGAACATGTGCCAATGCATCTGAGTATGTATTCTGGGATAGCTTCCATCCCTCAGAAGCTGCTAACAAGCTTTTGGCGGATAGTTTGGTTGCTGCTGGCATCTCTCTCATATCCTAATCAAACACTTCATGGTTCATACTCTGGGTTTTCTACACTTCTTGTTGCTGGCGTTGTACGAAGATGCTTATGTAAAAGACTATAGGAGATTCTATATGTTAAATTGCATAGATCAATGTATGCTTTTACATTCCTTGTTAGTACTGTCTCTAAGCTTGGTGTGTGTGAACCATACTTTTTTGCTCAACTATGCATATTATGGTGCATGGTAGCAACATAATAAAATACTCCATTTAGAAATTTGTTTTGTAGTCACAAAGATAATCAGAAACTTTGAGGAGTGTAAACTCTGGTGAAATATGAAATTGGGGAATGATTTCGACCGAAATCGGAATTCAATATATACTGTTGATAATAATGAGAAAATTTACACTTATGGCATATGAAACATTAACCTATTCAAGCATAAAAAGCTGTGATTTTTAATAACGAAGATATAGTTTTAAAATAAAAAAAGTTGATTGCAAAATTGTAGATTTGACATTTTCAGTTAAAAACCTTGAATAATGCATTTGTTAAGATTTAAGTTTCTCTCACATTCATTACGAATGTATACAAGGAAGAAGATTCACCTTAAGTATTTTGGATTGAAATCTTGATTTTCTTATATGAAATGATGATGGTTTATTGGATTTTGGTTGAACATGATATCTTAGACTTTTTTTTATACGAAATGTTGATGATAAATTGGTGTCAAATCTTTTTCGAAATATTTAAGGAAGGCAATTTCTTCCTACATCATATCATTTATGACATGCATTCGTAAAATTTAAAATTCAACATTGTCTTTGATTTTATTTTGCTTAGGGATGCACAAATCGAGAAGTGATTTTTATACATTTTGAATTTCGAAATTCATAAGTGATTTTTATATCTTTTGAATTTCGAAATCCAGAAGGTCATTTTCATATTTTATTTAAGCTTTCGGATGGTCATATTCAAAAGTGAGTTATGAGTTATGAATTTTCAAATCCAAAATTATGTGTTGTAAATGGTGTTGAGAATTAAGATCCATGACTCATTTATGTTTGTTTACAAATATTGACATTTAGAAGGTTATTTATATTCTCCAATTAAACTTCTGGATGATAAAATCTGAAAGTGACATTAATTTGTATATTTGAAACTTTGTGATTTAAGATACGGATATAAATATACGGAAAGAGAAAAAAATTTAAATGAGATAGCCTTTGTAACGGACGGAGAGAAGAGAGAGGGTAATGGACTATAGCTTGGCAGCGTTGAAGCTTTTGTGCTCACAGCTGAAGGAGGCGGGAGAAGTAGCCTCTCAAAACAGCTTCACGCTTGGTGGCCTCCTCTTCCAGCGCGCCTGGTTACAGGTTTCGACTTCCCTCTCCATTGCCATTCCCTAAACGCTGCCGTTTTCCTCGTCTTTCATTTTTGCCTAATTTCTCAGGGCGTTATTGTCTCCGCCTCCGACACCGGCTCTCTACTTCTCGACGACGGCACCGGCCTCATTGAGCTCTCCCTCACCGGGGAGTTTCGCCACCGTGGCTGGCAACTCGGTAATCTCCACCTCTCTGCATTCGATCAATTAATCTTAGAATTTGTATGACTCCAACTCCTGTAAAAAACCAGCTTGTAACATTAAGATTACTCCACTTCGATATTTTAATCTGAGTCTTCTCGAGTATAATTTGTAAAGCAAAACATCCTGCCACAGTTAAATTGATCGATCTAGTGTGTGACAAAGTGGAATATATAAGGAGCAAGTAACTAAATAATTATTTTCTTTAAGATTTTGGATTGAAGGTGAAGTAATATTGGTGCCAAATCATCTCGGAAAAAAAGAGTAACATGTTGGTTGTGGTAAATGGTGGTAGAAGTAAGGGTTACCACTTAATATATAATCCTGCAAACTTCAGATTTGAGATGATTAGATACTAGTATATATATATAGAGGATGACCCTTCCCTTCCTTTATAAATTGTTTTGTAGGATTGAATTAGATTTAAATTCTACTAACGGGTTTTCTCAAAATTTCCTACTTGATGTATTTCTTCAAATAGCTCACTCTATATTTTAATTTATTTACTTTGTCAGGGATGTATGTAATGGTGGTTGGAGGGTATGTTGCACGTGCGGGAGAACTTCCCATGATCAAGGTAATAATATTGTACACGTATGTTTATCATTTGATCTGAGTTAGAGGCATTTCCAACCCACAAAGTTAAGTAATGGCGTTTGTTTTGGTGATGTTCAATAAATGTAGAAAATCTGATTTTCAATCTCTGTCTGAGGGAGAGCACTTCTATATGGCTGTCCATATTGCACTCAGATTTGGGGGATGTTGTGGGAAAGAATATTTTTTAGGTGTTTTTTGTGCTGCTCAACAACTCAGCAGTATTCCTACAATAGTGAAAACTGTTCTAAACGTACTTTTGTCTAAGGATACTGGGCATTCCTGTAGAACTAGGTTTTTTTTAATGAAGGTAGAACTAGGAATAGAAATTATTCGAAGAACTACAAAACTTTAGGGATTCCAATTGTGAGAATAGAATCCGAAGAATTGTATTGATTTGGAGAGAAGATTTCAAGATGTGTTTGATTGAATTTCTGAATGTCGCAGCTCATTTACAGAGTTTGTTATTTATAACAATGCAAAAGCTAGAATTCATAACAGAATTAGACTGGTTAGCTGTCACGTGACTGCCTCATTTTATTAACCACCTACATCAATTCGGGACCTTGAAAAAAATCCTTGTCCTCGAGGATTAAAATTGGGATGTTTCTACTTCAAATCATAGAAGAGTTCCCAAGTAGCATCTTCTATTAACTGGTGCTTCCACTTGACTAACACCCAACATGTCTTTTAAGCTGTGAAACATGAAAAGCATCATGGATTTTAGACCCCTATGAAAGTTTCAGCTTGTAGGCTAGAGCTCCATTTTTATCTTCGAGCAGGAATGGCCCAAAATATTTAGGTGCTAGCTTTGCATTAGATCTGAATGTGACTGAAATTTGTTTGTATGGTTGTAGCTTGACATACACAAAATCACCAATGTCATAAGATCTATCACTTCTCTTCTTGTCGGCTAGTTGATTCATTCTTTCTTGGACCCTCTTCATATGGAATTTTACAAATCTTAATGCCTCCTCTTTTTTCTGCAAACTTCGATCAATTACCTCCACCTTGGATTTTCCATGCAAATAAGGAAGGTAAATTGGATGAAGCTGGCCAAACATAACTTCATAAGGACTGCACTGTATGGAAGTATGATGGTTAGCATTGTACCACCATTCTACTAGAGAAAGCAATTTAGACCACTCGGGAGGAGCATCACAACACATACATCTCAAAAATGTCTCCAAGCATCTATTCACTATTTCAGATTGTGGATGGTAAGCTGAAGATAGTTGTAACTGAACCCCTTGAAAGGTCATCAAATCCCTCCAAAACTGGCTGACAAATATAGGGTCCCTATCACTGGTTACAGATTCTGGAAACCCATGTAACTTGAACACATTGTCCAAGAAAGCTTGAGCAACTTCAGTAGCAGTGTAGGGGTGTGTTAGGGCCATAAAGTAGGCAGCCTTACTTAATCTGTCAACTCCCACGTATATCACCTGTTTGCCCATGGAATTTAGCAGTCCTTCAATAAAATCATTGTTATATGCTGCCATATCCTCTCAGGAACTGGTAAAGGTTGTAGCAAACCCAGATAGGTAGATTTGTCATACTCACATTTCTGGCAGACTTCACAATTCAGCACAAACATTTTAACATCCTTGGTCATGCCTCTCCAATATACAACTGATTTCAACCGTTTCAGTGTGGCTTCCTGACCAGAGTGGCCACTAGTAGGACCAACATGTATCCATTGTAACAAATCAGTCCTTAGGGCAGCATCTTTCCCAACTACCAGTCTTCCCTTCCTTCTGAGTTCATTATGATGCCAAGTATGATGCTTATGTGAACAAGCAACGGTTTTTAAGTCTTGGATCAATTTTTTAATGTCAGGATCAGCCTGCCAAGAGTCTATGATTCTGTTCAACGTATTGCTTTCTGGTATGATAGGTGTCATTGCTTGACAGTCTACTGCTTCCAACCTTGATAAAGCATCTGCCGCACAATTTTCTCTCCCCTGTTTGAACTCAATTGTGAAGTCAAATTCCATCAATTTCACCAGCCATTTCTGCTGGAAGGTTGTAGTCAACCTTTGGCTCAAAATATACTGCTGGCTTTTGTGGTCTGTTCGAATAATAAAGTGAGTATTCAACAAATATGCCTCCACTTCTGAACTGCAAAGACCACTGCTAACAGTTCCTTTTCATATGTGAAAAGGGATTGTTGCTGCCTATTAAGAACTCTGCTAATAAAAGCACTGCCAATCACAAACTCCTTTGAAAAGTCAGGTAATGCCAATACTGGTGACTGAATCAGACTATCTTCAAGAGACTGGAATGCAGCTTTCGCTTCCTCAGACCAGTGAAAATGGTTTTTCTTTAACATATTAGTTAAGGGTCTTGCAATAGCACCATACCCTTGAACAAATCTGTAATACCCTGCAAGTTCCAAAAATCCCCTCTGCTGCTTCAAAGATGTTGGTAGTGGCCAATTCTTGACAGCCATGATTTTTGCAGGGTCAGTTGATACACCATTTTTTTTAAAATGAAATGACCTAAATACTCAGATCTTTCTAAACCAAAGTAGCATTTGGATTTCTTAGCATATAAAGAATTCCTTCTCATAGTCAACAATACCATCCAAATGAGAAGATGGTGTTGCAAAACCTTGCTGTATATTAAAATGTCAAAAAATACCAGCAAGAAACGTAGCAGATATTTGTTAAAAACCTCATTCATGAGACCTTGGAAAGTGGCTGGAGCATTGGTGAGGCATGACCAGATACTCAAAGTGGCCCCCACGTGTCTTAAATGAAGTCTTATGGATGTCATTTGCCTCCATTTTCACTTGATTATATCCTGACCGTAAATCAATTTTTGAAAACACCTCAGCACCATGCAGCTCATCTAAAATGTCATCTACTAAAGGAATAGGAAACCTTTCCTTAATTGTTTGCTTATTAAGGTCTCTATAGTCAACACAGAGTTTCCAAGAGCCATCTTTCTTACCAACTAGGACAACAGGGCTTGCAAAAGGACTGTTACTTTTCTGTGTTATCCCCGGACTTCAGATAATCCTGCACTAACTTCTCAATAATATCTTTCTGCTGCTTAGCAAATCTGTAGGGCGTCTTATTAACAGGATTACCCTCTGCAACCAACTGAATTTTATGATCGTGTCCTTTTCTCTTAGGTGGTAGTCCTGTAGGTTTCCTGAAAAATATCATCAAACTACAATAGTAATTACTCTATAGATTTATGAATAATTTGGCTGTCAGCTAGTATCCTTGTCACACAATTGTAGCATGGATAAATGCACACCAGAAGCAATTATCCTCTGCAACTATTTTTTTCCTGGCTGTCTTAAGTCCCTCACCTGTTGCCCTCTCAATACCAGCTTCTTACCTTGAACAAAAAATTGCATGGACAACTTATCAAAGTTCGATGGAATGTCCCCGTGAGTAACTAACCAATCAACTCCGAGCACCAAATCACAACATCCCAATAAACTTTAAGTAAATCCAGTATTTTGAATTGTCCAGGGAAACTGCTTAACAGAAGAAGTAATAGCTACTCCAGCCCCATCAGCGACTACCACGCTTAAGGTAGGAATATTGGTTATATGACAGCCCAATTTCTTAGCTGCTTCCTCATCTAGAAAATTATGGGTACTTCCACTGTCAATGAGTATATGCAAAGGTTTCTTCTTATAGTAACCAGTTACTCTAATCATTTTGAAGATGGCTATACCTGTCAGTGCATTCACTGAAATTTGAGGGTCCAAAGTACTACCATCTTCTTGAGTGACATCAAACTGATCTACATTTTCGTCATCAGTATCACTCTTCTCCATGTCATGAATCTCAAGCTTTGTGTGCCAAAGCATGTGCAGGACTATATGGTTCATCACAAAAATAATAGAGTCCTCTAGATCTTCTCTCAGCCATAAAAGCAGGGGTTAGTTTTTTATTAAGCTGTCTTTGGTTTGTACTGAGGTGAAGTTGTGAATCCAGAGCTTTGTGTATAGGATTAGTAGTGGGCAAAATAGCTGTTGTAGTAAAGTGTGTTTTCTGGATTTTAGGAAGGATTTTGGTATATATGTTTGAACTATAAGTTGATTCATACAATTTAGCCAACTGAAATGCCTTCTTACATCTGTAGGCTGAAACATTCTGACTGTCATTTGAATATCCTTCTTTAAACCTCCTAAAAAACAACTTAATTAGTGAACATCACTTAGGTCTAGTCAAGAAGTGACTGCATCAAATTGATCATGATACTCCACCACAGTTCCCTGCTGCCTCAAGTTATAAGTTTAGACATTGGATTGTCGCACTTCACCAAATCGAACAATTAATATTTGTGTAAAAGAGGTATGCCACTGGAGTGCCTTCCCTTCGAAGTGAATTACCACCAATTTCCCTCGAATATCCTCCAGAGTGGCATCACTTGTGAAATACATTTCGCATTGGTAGATCCATTGCTGAATCGCATCACCAGCAAAATCAACTTGCTCCAACTGTGTTCACGAGAATAATTGGAATTTGAATGACGTGCTCCTCTCTGGATAGTATCAGACATTCGCTGCTCAACCAAAAAATCAATTGCTTCCCGAATTGAAGATGCAATCTCAATTAAATGTGCTTCGAGTTTCATGGTGATTGATTCTGTTCTCTAACCGCTCCTCTTGTCATGCATCACAGCTTGATTACGAGTTGCATCTGCCATAACTGCCGATGGAAGGTCCAAGCTGATACCACTAATGAAGGTAGAAATAGGAATAGAAACTATTGGAAGAACTACAAAACTTTAGGGATTCCAATTGTGAGAATAGAATCCAAAGAATTGTATTGATTTAAGAGAGAAGATTTCAAGATGTGTTTGATTGAATTTCTGAATATGGCAGCCCATTTACAGAGTTTGTTATTTATAGCAATGTAAAAACTAGGATTCATACAGAATTAGACTAGCTGGCTGCCATGTTTTATTAACTTTCACAATTTGTTGACGTTTGTCTTTTCAATAAGTTGTTTCATAGTGAGCATGTAGTACTATGTATATATTTATAATGAACAGGTTTAGATGTATCCTAACCGTGAATAACTTATAGCCTTTTCTGTATTCTAAACATCCTGAGAAGGGTGCGATGATTATCTGAACTAACATGAAATAAGCCGAATTTGTTCTTCCCAAGGTTTAATGCTAGGCAGCTCTCCTTAGGCACTCGTTTTATCACCGTTTGTTATTGGGTGTGAAATACTGGTCTCACAAATAAAGAAAGGGACACAACTCTAAAGTTAGTGCGTTGTGTTGTTCTCTAATTAAATTAGAATTTTACATCACCAAGTCAAGCAAAAAAGTTGGGTATTAGAGGCTAACGTGAATTAATGATGTGAAAACTTCAATTTTGACTGGAATCGAAACACATATGATGCTGCCTCTAATTCATAAAGAACGAACTCGGTTAACTTACGCTGGATTTCACCCTAATAACACTTAAAATTACTGTTTTGAGTGTCTTCTCAGTTTGTCTTATGTGGTTTGTCTTCACACTCTGTCTGCATGATAAAGGCACCTAAACTTCCCATGTTAAAGGAAATAATAGAAGACATCATAGTATTGTTCTCTATAGTGGAAACAATAAAGGAATTGTGGGGCAAAACATTCTAATTTAAACTGATAATTGTAACAGATTCACAAGATTGTTGATCTTTCATCATCTCCTGACCGAGAGGCTATGTGGTATCTTGAAGTGATTGAGGCATACAAAATGTTCTATCAGCCTCTTGTTGAAGAATTTACATGATGTGGGTATCTGATTAAACAGAGATTGGCATTATTGAGGTTGGCATCTGATATCGGGAAGTTCCCTTCTTTTGGCAAGTTAGCACACAGAACTTTCTAAGATTGAGTTTGTATTCAGATGTATATATATTTATTCCGAGAAATCCACCAACAAAGTGCATTGCAAAATGACTGCTGCATTGGTCCAATTAGGTATATTTGGCATTTTAATCTTGATTTTATATTTACGGATTTTATTTTAATTTAGGGTAATTAGTATGCATTACCTTTTACACTTGGTTATCCTCATCTTACGTTTAGGGATTTAATTTTTACTTTGTTGGTCATACATAGACCCCCCCGAAATATCTAAATTGAGTAAAAATGGTATTCCACACCTAGATGAATACCCTAGGGTTTTCTTTCTTCCGTCACATTGTCTATGACATATACATATTTGTAATATAACTCTTGATTCAGAAATCTATGATTCAGTTGTGATTAAACACATGCAATGGAAATTTATAGGAAAAAAGTCTGATATGGACAATTCAGGAACCATTTCTTTTACTTTTGCACAATCCATACCCCTTAAGCACGGTGTTTTCGGAAGATGAAAATATAATCCTGGGAAATTGTTCCGACAAACTCCAAAAATAACAATGTTAATGGATTAAAAGGTTAGTTAAACTATATTTAATGGATTAACAAAGCTCATTCACTACCATTTTATTTATAGCGTTGTGGCACCCTGTCGCTACCAAGGGTCATCGTTGTGGGAATCCCTAATCTTCTAAAGTTTTTTGTGACTTACACTTAGTAATTCAAATCCAGGAAAATATTCAATCTCTTTTTTTTATATACAATGAACAGAAACCAAAGTTAAATGTCCCACAAACTAAGCATGCAACAAAGGCTGATGCAGAGAAATCAAGGATCAACTAATTTAAAATGTACAATTGGACAACCCTCCTCCCTCCTCCCCCCTCACAAACAAGTATTGCGTTTCGGAAAGACACAACTCTAATATAGGAAGAAGTTTCAAGCACAAAAAAATCATAGTTTGTATAACTTAGCACACTTGATCCATTGAATTGAAGCTACACCTACACCTGTAATGCTAGTAAAGGTGAAAGAAGTTATGTTACAACAATACAGCAGAAACCCAGCAGTCTTGGCCCAGAAAGAGCTTCCTATGTCAGAAGCTCCTCGTCTGACCTGCATCGCATATAATGCCCCATGCAACAATTCCATGGATATCAAGCTCAAAGGACCAGAAAAACGTATCCATGAAAACAAAACAGGTTGCATATAACCCCCAGACAAGCCAATTTATATCTATTTGGATGATTTTAGAGGTTGGGAATCTTTGAGAGGCTCAGAAGTTCCTTTAATGGCTATGTTCCTCAAACCAATTTCCACTGACTCCTTTTCAGCAGCTTCCCTCTTCCTTCTTTCAGACAATTCCTCATTCATGGCATCAGGTTGGGCGGTAGGTATTGAGGGCTGAAGAGTACGAGGACCTGCATTCATCCATGGATGACTAAGGCACTGCGCAGCAGTTGGTCTCATTTCTGGGACGAAATCAAGCATTGGAACAAGGAAATCAACCATGTCCTTTGTGTCTTGCTCACTGAAATTATACTTGTCCATCAGCACCTTATTCATTGGCCAGAATCTCAAATTGTTGATGTGCCTCAAGTCACCATGTCTATTGAAAAATTCTCGAGAATAGCGGCCACCTAGTGCAATCTGAAGGGCATATTTATATAAATTTTGCAATATCAACATTGACCAATTTTGAAAATGAAATACAGTAAATTACCCTATTTTTCAGTTTTTTTAAGTAGAAAAAGTCATTGCAAGTAAAATTCACAGCATGACGATCTGGAAAATAGTCTGAAACGAAGTTTAAATTTGAATATTGATTCTTTAATATACAGAATTAAAAAGATACCAATAAACTTCAAAATTTCCTGGAGGAGATAACATCCATACCTTCGGAGGCATCTTCCCGACAAGCTCCATCATCAATGCCAGATGGTCCTGTAAAACAAACGACCAAATAACACCAAAACAATACATTAATTGAAGTTTAAATTTAGGTAGACAGCATTGTTTTCAAATATGGTTTTCCACTAAAATAGATGTCAAAATTTCCGGTAAGTATAAAGCAAGGAAAAATATATAAGTTAACACAGAACAACATGGGAATTGAGTCCCATTGATTTCACTGTATATTTTCTTTCCCACAATTTGTTTAACGATTTCATAAATTAGAACCAAACAAAGAAGAATAATGAAACCCCCATTCTAACCAGCAGTGTAACAGCAAAACATATTAAAAATTGAGAGTAGGCCAATTAATGATTTCAAAAAGCTACGCTACGGACACAAGAAACTTTCTAAAAGAAACGTCAAGATCCTCCATTTCATCCTTCAGAAGATAAAAACGAGTACAGAGAGTTAAATATCCTTAGCAGGAAAGAATCGCTCTTTGACTATTATAAGTATTCTGCACAAAAGTTAGCAACGTTCCCAATGAATGTTTTTCTTAATTTTCAAATACAAATTGAATTCCAAAGAATGCTGATATAAATGAAAAAGAATTAAGGCACAAGCATGATAATATTATTGATCCAGGGAGAAGAAGAGAAATAATCTGTTTAGGAGGGAAGCTGCTCTTCAACTGCCATGGGCATGTCCTTTGTATTATTGTTCCCAACCCCCAGGGCCCATAATATATTTCCCATTGTCAAATTAGAAATTACAAACTCTATGGTTTAAGCAAGGCTTTCAGCAACATAATTTTTAAATTTCTATGAGAAAGAGTATATTTTACCCGGCCTTCTCATTGCATATAATTGTTTCCAAAAGATAGCATTTGCCTTTTTTCCTTTTAAAAAAACAGATATTTGTTCAAAGTATGAAGAACTATGCTCCTCTGCATTCACCCGCATGCAACAAATGCACAAAAAGATACAGAATTGAATTGTATTAGCATAGCAACCAAACCAAAAAGTTTAAGCACAAGAAAACTTCCACACTGTTAAGAAAAGACTCCATAGAAAAAAGTTCATGATAGTTGTAAGCATGATGGTGATACTTGACAGCACAATAAAGCCAACCAGCTGGTTTTTAGCAGAAAACAGGTGCAATTACCTCATCTCTATCATAGTTGTCACCACTGTGAGGATCAAAAAGAACATCACCAGTGGCAAGCTCAAAGCAAATGCAAGCAAAGGACCACAAATCTGCTGGGGTTGAGTATTTGGATCCGAGAAGAACCTCAGGACACCTATATTGCCTTGTCTGAATATCATTTGTGAATTGCTTATAAGTCCAACAAGCACTACCAAAATCAACCAGCTTGCACCTAAGATCAACAGCTGCCAGCAACTTCTTTTTCATGGAACGGCTGCTACTCATATGACTATGACTTCCTTGTGAAACATCCTTTTCAAAAGTCTTTGTTGATTCATCTTTACTCAAAGAACTATCAGGTTTATCTTCAACAGATTCTACACTTGATTTTACATCATTCCCACAATCTTCTTGCTCGGGTCCTTTATAATCTTCAGCTTCCTCTGAAGTTTCCTTCCCAACAAAGCCTTGAGCTACCTTAGCCTTCCTCTTTATTTTCCTTTTCTGGTTCTTCAGTGGATCTCCATTCAAAATTTTATTTTCTTGGTGAGTCCCATTATTAGACGCAGCATTATCCTTCGTATTAGGAAGGATGAGTGAAGCACCCGATTTCCTAGGATCTTTGGATGCATTTATCAGTGACAGAAGCAACACATTTTCTGGCTTCAAATCAGTGTGTATAACAGAAAGCTCACGATGCAAGTAATCTAAGCCCACCAAAATATGAAAACAGATTTCTTTAACCATGTGGAGAGGAACCCCACGATAGTCAGTATATTTAATAAGGGTGAGAAGATTGTCACCCAGGAATTCGAAAACCATACAGACATGCTGTCCATTAGGCCCCGAATGCTTAAAATGATCCAAAAGCTTCACAACACATTTCTTATCATCCAGGTCCCCCTCGGCTATTTGTTTGAGAATCTTTATTTCATCCATTGCAGCTTCAGTGTAATGTTGCGCACTCTTCTGAATTTTAAGGGCTACAAAACGCTACAAACAAAAATGTTTCCTATCAGCAAGAGAGTTCAAACTCCAAAGTTCAAAACTTACAAACAGCAACAAGTGAAACATGGTGGATGTTTGTTTTGTTAATTTGTGTCACTTCATTTTCAGTTTACAGGTTTCCACTGATAAAAACCACAGTAAATACTGCATGCACAGACAGTATAAAGGCATCCAATAACAACTAATATTTAGTAACTTTGTTGAGTTATTCCGAAACTTAGTACAAAGCTATACTCAACGCGACATCTGATTAATTAAGAGCGTAAGTTTTATACTGACTAATCCATTAAGTAAGAGAGTCTCAGGCTTCAGTACCATATTTTAGGACTCTAACATTTTCCTCTAAAAACCCGTAGTCAATGGTATCCTTTCACTACTCCAACCCAATGATGGTCCATTTCCCTTTCACCGCTTCACTCACCTATACTCACTCAATGTGGGACTCCTAAAAATAGTGTCACATAATTTTCATTTAGCTCCCTAAGTTCAAGGTTTTAAAATTGTAACATTCTCATAATCATTACTAGAAAAACATCACCCGAAATGAAAACAGGGAAGCAACTAAACGCAACGGAGTTCCCGAAAAACGAGGAACTAACAATTCAACGTAGTGAGTGACCAAAGTCCAAAAACATCAACAATGCATAAAGTTGGCAAAGATAAGATGAAAACCAAAGAGCGTTGAAAAGTGGAGGCACCGAATTGAGAGTGTCCCAGGCGAGCCAGACGGTGGAAAAATGGCCCCAACCGAGCTTGTTCTGCACGACGTAGCGGCCATTGTTGAAAGCATCGCCGATTCGAACGGCATGGTAGCCTCCACGCCGATAATCCTCCATGCATTCCTCCTCTGAACTGTAATTCTCGTTCCTCTCCATTAAATGCTTCGGTTAGAAATCCCAATTTGTTTGAGTCGGAGATGGGGAATCGGAGTTAGGGTTTTTGAACTTTACCGGGAAAATAAAACCAACGGAATTTGAGAATGAGTGTGAGAGGAACTCTTATTATCGTGGCTACCATAAAGGAATTAAAATTATGAAAATGGAAAAATAATAAAAGAGTCTACACTTCTGGAATTTTAAATTAATATCCATCTCCAAACTTCATGTTTTTTTATTACTCCTTCTGTTTTCTCTGTACCAGTTACATTTTTTTAAAATTTCTGACAGTTATTTTTAAAATTTAAAACAAGATAACTACACCAACTAAAACCAAATTACGTACAAATTAAATATAAAATATAAAAAAAATATAATAGAGTTTTCAAAAATTAGTTTATATATATATATATATATATATATATATCATTATTCTATCACACACCAGTGGTACAAAAGACATTTTATATCCTTATATCTTTTAAGAAAAAATATAATGATAGTTACATAAAAAAAAATTAATATTTTATAGTGCTTAATTGCTTTTTAACATATAAGTAACTTATATTTATTTTTAATAATTTTAAAATATAAACATAAATAATTCATATTATATATTAACTATATGTTTATTGCATTAAAATATATATAGTTTTATTTTATTTATAATTTATTATTTTTATGATTAATTAATTAGAATATATAAAATAATACAATTTAAATATATATGTATCTATATACAAATATAATTGTACAAAAAATAGTATTGAATTATGTAACCGCTATTTGAAAAAATATTTAGGTATTTTAAAATAAAGAAATTTTATTCAATTATTTATTTTATTAAATAAATAAATAGATTCTTTTTTATTTATTAAAGATCAATTTTTCTCACCAGATGAGACCAGAGAAAGTTATAAAAATGGTATAGATTACACGTTATAAATTCTATTGAATTTTAATTTAATATTAGTATAACTATTAAATAATTCATATTTTAATGGATTTTAAAAATTATATTATATCAATTTGAATAAATCAAAATAAGTACAAAATATGTTTATATTAAAAGAAAATTGTGTAGGGATAATTTATTTAACAAACTTTTATTGTAAGGAACTAAAAAATAGTTTTAAAAGATAAATGATATATGAAATTTTTTTTTTAAATAATCATTATTTTTCTAGAAAATATTTTTCTCCTTCTCTATATTTCTAACTTCATTCTTCATTAGTTTGACAAAGTCTTTAGACTCATGCGATAAGTAGAGTAAAGTTGTCTGATCATAATTTGTTTACAATAAGTTTATTTTCTTTTGAATTAGTTTTGAGTTTTATATCCGCATGGGTAAATGTGTTTTGCATGTAGTGTTTGTAGCTCCAAGATTAGTCTATGTTAGTTCAAGGTCCTAGGAATATGTCTAAATCATTGATCATGACTTTGTGGTTTAGGTTAGGTTATCCATGATTTCTTTAGGAGTTGGAGCTTTTGTGAGTGTTCATCTTTCTAATCAGGTAATAGAAGCTAGTTTTATCTTTTAATAAAACTATAAGTTAGAAGATTTAGATGTGAATGTGACATATTCAGATGTCTCGAAATTCTCTTGCATGATTTATTTTGTTAAGTGAAATATATGTTATTCTATGAACAAAAATGAAGTTAATAATTAATTTGTGAAATTCATCATAAACATTATGTGATTAATGTTGATGAGTGAGATGAACTATTAATCATGTGGAAATGTGACGAGAGACAATATTTCCAAGAAAGGAAATACCATGTTGAGATTGTTAGGATGTGCATTAATTAAGAATTGGTCTAGAATGAGGTATCTTGACTCTACTAGTATATTAGAATCATATACATGAAGATGTCATGTGTGGTGAGAGTTGAAGAAGATTCATATGATTGAGTCCATAGTTTAAAAAATAAGTGGTCATAGCATATCATATGAATTAACCCTGTTATACGGGTTGAATTGATTCATATGTATATGTGATAGTGTAAAAAGATATCACAGTGAGAATAGTATGACAATTGCAAATCTTTGAATCTGAATCAATGCATGAGTCTTGCAAAAGTATAGTCATGTGTTTGTTGTTGTATGTTAATGAATTGTTGACATTGTGATATGAAAACTAAAAATAGACAATTGATTGTTTAGTATTTTAGAATTAATGAAATGTGATCATTCATATGTAGTGATAAGATTATGTGATATGAGAATTGAATATAAACATTTAACAATAACATTTGATTGTTAAGTAATCTATTTTGATGTAAATTAAGATATATGGATTTTTTTTTTTTAGAATAATCAGTTTGAAAATTTCAAAAATATAGTTTAGCCTATGGTTTGTTTTTATTTTGTTAAAATATGTGATGATAGTAAGTGTGTAAATTATATATATATATATATATATATATCCTAAATTTTATGATATAACCGAAAATGTTATATTTATAGTGAATTTTTAAGAAAAAACATGTAGAAATAATCTTGATTTTTTCAAAACTTAACGTTAAATATAAAAATTATATAAATATAAAATTATTTAATGTTTTATTTAAATTTATATTTAAATAAATCAAAAACCAACATAGTGTCTACTTTTCATAACATACTAAAAAGTTATTTTATTACTTTTGTATCATTATTTAATTTTAATAATTTTTTATATAAATGATCAGGATATTATAATATAATAGTTAGATAAAAAAATCAATTTTTAAAAAATTTATTGCGGGTGACACATCAATAAAATTTACATTTTTCTTAATAAATATATATTCAACATATTTAAATAAAATTTTCGTATTGTGACGGTTTATTGTGTGGCATTGATTATTTCTCCAAAAAAAATATATTATTAAAATGTTCAGTTGAATGTGAAATTTATTATTTATGCTAGTTTTATTATATTCTTTGTTTTTTTTATCCAAACATTGTTTAAGTTTCATGGTTTAAATTTAATGAGAGAAACTTAACCGTTTTAAATCCACTGAAATCTGGTTTCAAAATAATAGAAAGCAATTATTATGTCAATACAACAACTAAAAATTGAGAAGTAAAATAGTTCTCTTAAAAGAAAAGAAAAAAAAACTATTTTTAGTAATAAAGATAACTGACAAAAAAATATTTTAACTTGTTTTTATTGATTAATAATAAATGAAAAACTTAATTCATTTAATATGCAGATAAATGTTTATAATAAATTATTATCGCATAAAAATAATGAAAAAATGTATATCTTTTTATTTTGATAAATAACAATACTAAAATGTTTATGTTGCTATGAAATGTACTTCATAAATAACTATATAATGTACAAATAACGGAAAAGACCTTATTTATTGATTTTGAAAAATATTAATAATAAATGTTTGTATTAATTTTATAAAATTTATTGTCAATAAAGTTTCATATGTATCTCATTAAATAATAAAGAATACGTAACTACACTTAACGTATGGAGTTCACAACAAATTACAATATAACAAAAAATAGTACAAATATCATGTTACTACGATTTCTATTTTTGTTATTAAGAAGAAATTAATATATGATTTTACAGGAGATATGGGTGTTTGTAAATTAAATATTAATAATTAGAATTTAATTTAGTTTATTTATTTGTATAAACCTTCGATTATGTATTTGATGCAAATGATATTTAATTTTTTAAGAAATATACACCCTATTGAAAGAAACTGCTTTAGAAATAAGTTTAAATAAATTTTAATGTTTACTAAGTTGCTGACTTGATGTTGATGAGTGTATAAAGGTTTTAAAATTAATTCACAATTTTTTTAACTAAAGGAAAGTCAATAGAAGATATATTAGGTAATAAAAAACTAATAAATACTTTCATAAAGTTATTTTTTACGATCAGCAAAGATTTCACTAATTATAGCGAATTGCGAGTATTCTTATATTAAAAAAAGGTACATATTTAAAATTATTTGTTAATTTCCCTTAAAATTAAGTGATTAATTATTAAGTACACGCTATTTTTATAGACTGAATACACTCACTCTCTATATTATATAACAATTATCTTGTTTTTACGAGTTAAATTATCACTAGACAGAATAAATTAAACAATTTATTTCTTCTATAATTTTAACTTCATTAAGTGAATGATTTAGAAATAAGAACTTTTTATGTGTGAATATATCAAACACACTAGGTTGACTAATTACTTACGAAACTTCAACTTTTATTTGATATAGTATTTAGCCAAGACATGACCAATGTAATTTAAATTAAATTAATATTAGTTAAGCATATTAAAAAAATAATAAAATAAATTTATTGTGTATATTGAATAGATTGAGTTATCTTTATATAGAAAAACAAACATGTTATTAATATTTTCATTTACAACTCATGGTTTTTTTCTTTAAAAGCACTTCAATGTATAACAGGAAGAAGAAGTATATAAATTGTTTTTGACTTAAACTCTTGAATGATGTAGGACTATATTCGCAGAACAACATCCCTCCTATTAATCATCACATTTGAAGTATTGTCTATTTTAGAAGTCAATGCTCCATCACGATTTTGTTTCTAAAAAAAATCTCAATAAATTAAAAAAGAACTAAGAATATAAATTATCATTTATCTTATCTCTAAAAAAACGTGAAACTATATTCGTAATATACCCCAACAACTTTAACTTCTTTCGATATAGACATTGATAAAATAAGTTATTCGAGATAAAATATATATCAACAACTTAACAGTTTTTCTACAGTATTCTGACTTCTTATAACTGGTAAAATCTAAGGTGTGACATTAATTACAACTGAATGTACATTTTATCACAACTAAATTGGCTAATGCTGCAAGAAGTATTGAAAAATGGTGCATTCATATCACTTAGTGATACTATGCTACTAGCATCATGTAAAGAAACAACCAAACTTTTACCCACTCCCACAAGATAATACTATAAATTATATTTATTGAAATGATTGTTTGTAATTGTATGTATTATACACACGATAGTCTTATTTAATGAAGACATAAAATAATAAAGAACAAAATCAATAATTAAAAATGGAAAACATCTGCTAAGATAATCCCTATGTAATGAAATACATTGCTAAATCAATGGGAAATGAAGCTACCGTCTCAACTGACCATAGTGAGTACATAAAAAGAAAAAAAAAATACATTAGGAATACTTGTTTATTGTGTTTTCAAAGTTCAACACTCTTTTAGTGGGTATCTTTTTACCTAATATGTATACATACACACATATGTATGCATAGTATAAAAGAGAACAATAGAATGAAATCACATACCAATCTTTCTAATTTAAAGTGTGATCAGGAAAATTAGTCAACAAATCCGTATCATATATGTCATTTAATTAGAAAAATCAGTTCAGCATATTTGCAATTACATAAATTATTCATGCAAATAATTATCTTAGTGAATAACATAGAATCTCAATACGTTTAGATCTCCAATAATAAATGCACATGAAATCAAGCTGTTTTCTCTGTAAAAATTGTCACCAATGCACAATTTGTACATTATATAATATATATATATATATATATATATATATGTATGTATATATATATATAATAACTCTCACTTCTCAGGTAACTACTATAATGTAAAATATCTTACTTCCATTTATTTCCCCTTTTGATTTCTGTTATTTTCGATTATTCAATTGTTCATTTGAAACTTTTGTTAGCAGTTTGAATTGAGCAAAGTTGCAACTATTTAGGATGGATGAAATCTCATATTCTGATAAGTACTTCGATGATGCTTATGAATATAGGTATACAAACCATTATTCTATTTTATTTGCTTCATTTTCTCTCTGATTAAATTAATTTTATGGAATTTTTTTTATAATTTATTCTTCAGACATGTGATTCTGCCTCCTGAAATCGCCAAGCTTCTTCCCAAAAATCGACTTCTCTCTGAAGTAAGTAATTACTTTTTCTTGTTTACATATATAAAAAAAAAATACGATTTTGGTCTTAATCTTTTGAAATGCTATTTTTAAAAGTGATATGTTTTTACTCTTTTACTAGAAACTAAATGCATAACCAAAAGGGTATTAGTTGGTTAACTAGTTTGTATAAGTTATGGTAAGTTTTCTGATATTCAAGTTCAAGTCCTGATTATGAATAAAAAAAATTAAGAACATATGTTTCTTAATAAACGTTGGAATAAAAATGTATTAAATATATGTTCCTTTTTATCTTGTGTTTGAATTTTAATTCATTAAAATAATATTACATGAATAATACTTTAAATACGATAATTAATCTTAATAATATTATTGAATAATGTTACAGAAAGAGTACAGGGCGATTGGGGTTCGGCAGAGCCGTGGGTGGGTTCATTACGCAATTCATCGACCTGAGCCACAAATACTCCTTTTCAGGAGGCCTTTGAATTATCAGGCCCACGACCAAACTGTTATACAAATCTCAGAAGAGCAGAAAGTTGTTTGAAAATCATTTCTAATTTTTGTTTTTCGAGGAAAATCGACAAAAGACTGTTATGTGTCCTAGAATAAGGTTTTGGTTTGGTTGCTGGAAAACACACTTTTATTATGTATGTTTTATTCCAAAGATATTGTATTAATAATACACACAAATCTCAAGTGATACACAAATTTGACAAGATAATATAGCTTTTATCCCAATTTATTGTTTTTAAATATCACCTTTTAATATTATAAAAAAAGATGACAGTATAAAATATATAAAAAAAACCCATAAATTTCAAGAGTTGAAAACTGAATTTAATTAAAATATATTTATAATGTAAAGAATTTTTGCATTACTGTTTGACTTATTGGTAACATGATTGACTTTTATAATTATTTATACATTATGATTGTAAATATTTTACTCAATGAACCACTAGAAATCTTTGTTGTATTAAAGTAAGTAAGAAACTAACTAAATTTGCAACCACCAAACTAAAGTTTTGGCCTTTAACTTTATGACTTGGGATAGGATAGGAGGGAAAGAAGTGAAGAAAAAAAAAAGTGGTGGAGTCTTACAAAGATGACCCTCTATAGACCCTACTCACTAAAGAATAATAAAGATAATATTTTAATTTTTAATAAAACAATAAAACAAAGGTTTCGTTTATGACCAAAAAGTTCAAAGCGAAGTAGAGTACCAAGTGTCCATGAATATTCAAAAGTGAAAAATAAAAAAAATGATGAATGTGTTTGAATAGGCACACTAGGTTTCCTGGTTCATGATTCAAATATTCAAACTGTAAAAATGTGATGAACCATTATGATGTTGATATAAAGGGAAAGGGATAAAGATATTCCAAAGCCAGGTTTCTGGTGCCTTCTATAAAACCATTGGTGTTGATGTAATTATGAGTAAAATATTGTTACGGAACTTCAAATTTTAAAATGAATAATATTTTGAATTTGATGATGATTTAATAGGATAAAAGTAAATAGAAAATATTATATTTTTATCCTATACACAACTCATCATATTTTTGGTATAAACTTTTTATTATGCTATTTTCATTTTGTATATATTGTCTCTCTAATAGTTTCCACAAGGTAGAATTAGGAAAATGTCAACCAATTCCAGTTGGAATGAATTGGAGTGAAAAAGTTGTGGTAGGAGAATTTTGATAAAGATGTCGAATAATTGATTGGAGGAGGAGAACGTAGTAATTACATTAAATTAGTCTTAGATTTTTTATGCCCAAGTGATAGTCAATCTTCAAATATTTGGTGTGTTCTTAAGATTTTGGATTGACAACAATATGAAAAGTATTTTGGTTATCACAAAATAAAATCGTAAGTTTAGAACAAATTATTTGAAGATCATGTAACAAATAAAAAAATCATTCAAGTTTATAACTGATAGATGCAAGTGTATGATACTTAACATGTTTTGTTTCTTATTTTTTATAAGATTAAAGAAATTTTAAAAAAAATATCCAATAATTAAGTAACAAGAATCAAGACAAATTATAAATGAACATCATTAAAACCAAGTATTCGAAGAGGAAAATCTTTTGAGGAAAAAGTTCATTCTTCAAATTTCTAAAACTTTATCTATTTTAGAAACCAATTGACTAATTTCTATTTTTATAATAATATAAAAACTATATTTATTATATTATAATATTACATTTTTCTATCTCATTTTAATATATTTCTTATTTTATTTTATACATTTTTCGCTATCTTTTTTATCATAGAGCACAAATCTCTACAATATACATAGTGGGATATGAAAAAGATGGATATTGTAAAATTTAATTTATTTAAATGGAACATTCATTATTTATAATATTCATTGTGAAATCATTGGGAAAGGAGATTGCATATCAATCTTTAGTAGTAAAAAATTAAAACAATCCTTTTTTGGGATATGAATTAAAATAATCATCATCGGAATCCATTCAAATCTTTATAGCATGCATATATCTAGAAAACATTATCCTAACTATAAGAGCAAGATAATATATATTAATGATTATTTATTTATTTATTTATAGTTAGTTTATTCACAAATATCTTTAAACCGATCATATGGTTTTTAATTCAAACTACATATCTTCCTCTATTTTGATCTCTTGATCAAAAAAATTAAATATAGAATCATTTATTTATTTACAAATTAACTATTAACTATGACCAAAACAACATAAAACATTGGACATTAATTATATTATCTTAAGTTTTAGAAAGTCCTAAGAAAACAAGGTTGCAATAAGTTGGTTGAATCATAATAAACTTTTAGCACTAAGTTTGAAAAGATAAATATCTTATGAGATAAATAATTGTGTCTTCCAATGATAGTAGTTTGGAACAAGTTAAAAGCCAATTATTTTAATTAGTAATGAAAGACAAGTGTCGACGCATAAGTAAAAGCAATTTACCTTTCCTTGGAAAACAAAAGCAATTTACCTGGAGATTTGTGTCAACTTTGAAAATTAAGATGACTTAATCATTAAGCTTAGATATGTAAAATACAAATATTATTTTTAAAATTTAATCCATCTTCAAGACATTGTTCATCTAAATATTAAGAATAATAAGTCAAAACATAATAAAAAAATATGTTAGTATTTCACATAAAAAAATATACACTGATAATATTAAATGTCCTATTTTTTTTTTGAAAAAAATAAAAGCCTTTCAACTTAAATATGTGATTAATATATACATTGTAGTTGTTAAAAGTTCTATATGTATTATGGACTTATTCATTTTTCTCTTTGAGAAAAATGTTAATAACAAATATAGTCATTAATATGACTGTAACTAGACTATATAATATGTTAAAAAATTTAGATTTAGTAAATCAAATTATATTGTATAAAATTATTCTTCTAAGAAGTTTGTTATATAATTTATTTATTTATTTTATCATGTATTTCAGAATACATTGAATTAGAATTAAAGAAGATAAAAGTATTATTTATGAATGTATAAGTATCATTGTTATCTTATAATTATTAAAAATATTTATTTTGAAATAGTTTTTTCAGTAAGTGGTAGTTATATTTAAATTAATCAACTTCATAATTGAATTGCTAAATAAAAACAAGATACAATTAAATCAATTGAATTTAGTCAGATAATTATATTAAACTCGTTTTAGTACCTATAGTTTTTATGAAAATATTCAAAAAATTATTTTGAAACTATTTTTCTCGTGTTATTTATCTTTTAAGATAATGTTTTTATGAAAAATATGAATAACATGAATTAATTTGATAAAATTAAGTGTTTATTTAAAAAACATCTATGCTTATTAATTAGAATATAGTTTAATTCATTTAAATATTTATATGAGATGTTAATAACTAGGAGTATTGTTTGTAATGTAATTGTCAAAGAATAAAGAAGAATATTAGGGATATGTGAAGAGGACAAAAAGGAGTGGAAGGTGAAAGAATGAAAAATGGGTGAAATGTTTTGTTTTAAGAAAGTTTCAATCCAAGTTCAGATTATTTATATTTTGTACATCTCTTATTAGATATTATTTTCTCTTTTCAACTTAAACACAATTATCTTACTTAGCTTAAATATATAAAAAAAACACATATAAATTGATTAAAGTTTAAATATATATGAATCTTAATTATTTTTTTAATCTATTTCACACACATGTATTATAATATAGAAATAAGTTCTTACATTACTTTTAACAACAACAAAATTGTCGTATTAATTGTTCATATATATATATTATTGGTGTTTTTACTCCTTAAGTATTTGATTGAATGATTATCCATGGTTTAGTTTTATAAGATATATTTTTTTCTAATTTGAATCACATTAAACTCCATGATGCAACTAGAATTTGATACATATATTATTTGTTAAGCCACATTAAAAACACTATATAAGTTTATTAAAGGTATACATAAAATTAGCCCATAAACTATTACACTAATAATTGGAGAATATGATATGATCTACTAAACTTAAGATTTAACTTTCTTGAATTAATAGTTCTTCCTACATTCATGACTGATATAACTCTCATAAACACATGGTCAATGGTTCCAAACTCCAAAAATCGTCTTTTGTGATCAACGTAACATAAAAGATTTATACATTTCTTTCAATAAAAAATATCATTAGGAGTCATATCAATACTAGCATGATAATTGTACTTATAGGTGAACTCCATCAAGGACAACACTTCATTCCATCTTTGCAAATGATGTAATAAACAATTTTAAAAAAAAAAAATCCCACGATAAAGTCATACTTGCAAATTATCCATTTATTTAGGGATAATATGTAGAACTAAATATGAACTTGGTCCTAATAACTTTTTGTAAAGTTGTCAAAACCTACAAGTAAACCTAAGATCTTAGTAAAAAAACAATGTTAGAAGATATATCATGAAGTCCCACTGTCTCCTTGATGTAAAGTTGAATCAACTTCTCTATTGAGATCATCTAGCTAACTAGAAAAAAGTGAGCACGCTTTATTAACTTGTTCTCTTCATTGATTGTGGAAAATAGGTAACAAAATTCATAACAAGCTTATTCCATTTCCACTCAAGTATCTCCAATTGTTGTAGCATACCACTAGATTTCTAATGCTTAATTTTTTTGACCGGTCAAACAAGATGATACATATCGTGTCACATATCTCTTTTTGTTTGATCAACAAAAACTTTTAATCTTGAAATATCTAATTTATTGAATGGATGTATATTAAGTTTACTAAAATGTCATTTTTCCAACATCGTATTCCGTGTATCAACATCACAAAATACACTAACTCTAAAAAAAAAAAAAAAACTCTTAAATCACCATTTGTCCTAAGACTAAAGTCATTAGTTATTCCAATAAAATTATTAAATATGACAAGTATCACCATATGATTCTATGACAACTCCCACATAAGTCTATATAATATTAATCAAGTCCAACTTATTTATTATTAGAACAAACATTTTGAGTTATCTTCTCACTTATGACATTTGCTACCATATTAGTCTTGCTAGTATGATATATTCATTAAACTCGTACTCCTTCAATACATGCTTAACTTCTTATGATTATACGTCTATTCATACTTTTATGATAATTTAATATATCAAATTTAATACTATAAAGATAACACCTATATATTTTAATAATAAACACCATTGCAACTTACTCAAAGTCATAAGTGTAATAAGTACTCGAGTCATAAGTATAAACTGTTGTCTAACACATCCAAATATTTAAGAAAGCATCAAATAATATTTACTTAGAAACAAATATAAACTTAGTGAATTTCCTCTTTGATCATATTTTTCTATCTTCAAAAACATTTTTATCCTTGTTTCTTTGTTAAATCTTCTCTTGTTCTCTATTTTTTTTTTTAAAACTTTCAAATCTGGTTCCGAAATATGAAGATTTTTATTATCTGGGATTAAATTTTGAATATATTTTACGAATTCAAAATATTTTACTATAACCCAAAATATTTTTTTAAGGACTCTAAGTCTTTTAGTTTAAGAAAATTTAAAAATAAAATTCACTGCATCACTTTTTTTCTTCTTCATATTTTCATTCTTCTTTTTTTATTTTCATTTAGCCTGTTCTTTTTTCCTGGGTTAAAACATGGTTTGCTTTGTATCATGGTTATGAAAAAATGTCCTTTAATGTTCTGTTTTTTTTGTACGAAAATTTAGAACATATAATATAACAGAGTAATAAAAAAATTCCCCATGTATATTTTTTTTAATGGTGGAGGAAGAAGGTGAAGTATATTAAAAAGATGAATGTAGCGGTGGTGCCGTAAATGTTATAGCTTCATAAATAAAAATGGTAGTAACTATACGTAATCCATTATGTTGTGTTATGTGAACCAAATTTGCAACCTGCAACTTGCAGGTTCGTTCAGGTGACAACTCTCTCTCTCATCACGATCATGAAGAACAGAAGCACCAACAATTTTTGCGCTGTGTTGCTTTTTGTTCTCATATTCCATTAGTATAACTGTCTCAAATCCGTTTCGCTTTCCCTTCTTTTACACTTTCCAACCGACACTAAATGGAAGTGGTGGCCGCCGTTTTTCTGTTCGCCGCCGCGCTTCTGTCGGTGGGGGAGGGGTCGCCGGTGACTCTGACGCTGGAAAGAGCATTTCCTTCGAATCATGGCGTGGAGTTGAATCAGCTCAGAGCGAGGGACAGCCTCAGACATCGTAGAATGTTGCAGTCTACTAACTATGTTGTAGATTTCCCTGTCAAAGGCACCTTCGATCCCTCACAAGTCGGGTAATTCTATCACCCCTTTTTCAGTTTTGCTTATTTATTTATTTTTTGGATCAATTTCTCTCATGGGTGTCTTCAAATTTCGTATCTTGGTGCTTAAATTAGAAATGAAAAATTGAGTGGTTTGGTGATGTGTGATGGCTCTCAATTCTGAACTTTTTTATGTTTTTGAATTTCTCTCCTCGCAATTCCAATCTTGTTGTTTTTGTTATATGTTTTGTGATCTCAATTCAATGTTTTATTTTTTGGAATAAAATGCAACAAAATAATTTTTTTGGCTTTTTCCACAGGCTTTACTATACCAAGGTAAAAATGGGTACTCCTCCAAGGGAATTTTATGTGCAGATTGACACTGGGAGTGATGTTCTCTGGGTTAGTTGTGGGTCCTGCAATGGTTGTCCTCAGACAAGTGGGCTGCAAGTAAGTTTAATTTCCCTGTTCCTTATTTGTTAGTTAGTTGATTCAGTTCAGTACACAGTTCTTATGACACTATAACAATGTACTTTTGGGATTTGTGAATAATACTGATTGAATATCATCTTTGCCGGATTTGGTTGCAGATTCAGCTCAATTACTTTGACCCTAGGAGTTCATCAACATCTTCATTGATCTCTTGTTCAGACCGGAGGTGCAAGAACGGAGTACAGTCCTCCGATGCAAGCTGTTCCGGTCAGAACAACCAGTGCACTTATACGTTCCAGTACGGAGATGGCAGTGGGACATCAGGCTATTATGTGTCAGACTTGATGCATTTTGCTAGTATTTTTGAGGGATCCTTGACAACAAATTCTTCGGCATCTGTAGTTTTTGGGTAAGCTATCACGAATTTGAAATAGCCGATCTCATGTAGTGGGATAAGACTGTTGTTATTGTTGTATTGTGAGTCTGAGAAATGGCTCAAAATAGCATTCATATGTTTCAATAAGCACCCCACCCTCATCTCCCCTTTTGAATTTGTTGGTTTAAGCTTGTTAGGCATTGTCTTATGATGTTGTACTGTGGAACAGTTGTAGCATCCAGCAGACTGGGGACTTAACAAAGTCTGATAGAGCAGTTGATGGGATATTTGGATTTGGGCAACAAGGCATGTCTGTCATTTCCCAACTCTCATCGCAAGGAATTGCACCAAGAGTGTTCTCTCATTGCTTAAAAGGAGATAATAGTGGTGGGGGTGTCTTGGTTCTTGGTGAAATTGTGGAGCCAAACATAGTTTATACTCCACTTGTTCCATCACAGTACGTTTATTCATTTGTTAGAACTTAGAGTACATGCTACATTTCAATTTCTTTATGCCAATTTTTTATTTGTGGTTTTTTCATGTGCTATATACATGCTGTTTCATAGATTCAGTGAACTTCAACATGGTATTTATCCTTTAGATTATCTATTTGACTTGGAGATTGAAATTTGTTGTCAAGTGTTGACTTCTGTTGATTTTTTGTATGGAATGAAAAAAGTTGATAAGTTGATGGAGCTTCTTGTGTTTGTTCTTAGGAGCCTAATAAAACAAATAAGTAAAATCAATTTATAATATCTAGCACACTATATGTTGTGAAAATGTTCACCCGAAAATAGGAATTTGGCGCTTTGATGGTTTGTCTGTACCAATTAACGGCTCTAGAACTATGAGACGGATGGAATGTTTTCAATATTTGCAATGTACTTGAGTGCCTGCTCTTGGAAAGGTCAAAGAATTTTCATTCAGGGGTTACTGGTTGGTCAAGTGGTCCTATTTATTTATACTTTATACAAATGGTTAGGCCTCCAAAACATTGAAATCAGTCATCAAAACACAGAAGGAAAACATGTTCCATCATGAATCAGAGTCATTTACTTCTTGTTTAAGGTGGTACTCTCAAATTTATTCTACTTGTTTTAATAGATGTGATTTGGTGCAAGTGCTTTTATTTATTTACTAAGATTTTAAAGATAAATATTTACTGAGGCTTAATTTTGGATTTTACAACTCTATCATGGTTATTGCCTTTCCCTTTTACCAAAAATTTGCACTCACTGTTACAAAAGTTGAATAAGAATTTTAAAATTCAAATGTATCGCAATAGACAGTTTATTTGTGAAAACTGGTTCGACTTACTGCTTCCTTGGCAAATATTTCAGGCCTCATTACAATTTATATCTGCAGAGCATCTCTGTCAATGGCCAGCCTTTGCAAATTGACCCTGCAGTTTTTGCTACATCAAACAACAGAGGTACCATTGTTGATTCTGGAACAACTTTGTCCTACCTTGCAGAAGAGGCTTATACAACCTTTGTGAATGCGGTGAGTTATGTTAGGTAATTTCTTTTCATCCAATTGATTAATAATAGATGATGCTTTGATTCTTCATATGTGATTAGCAATAGTGGCATTATTTTTTCTCTTTAGGAAATTTTTCAATAATTAACAGCAACATTATTGTTGATGCAGATTACAGCAGCTATTCCACAATCTGTACGTAGTGTTCTTTCTAGGGGAAATCAGTGTTACTTAATAACCAGCTCCAGGTTAAGTTGACCTGTTCATATATATTTTGTTGATTTTAAGCGTTCTTCTTTTCATGTTTGGATAAAACTAGAAAATTTTGACACTGTTTATCTATCTCTTTCTGTCTATACTTTATTTAGCAATGTTGACATTTTTCCACAAGTAAGTCTGAACTTCGCTGGTGGTGCATCTCTGGTTTTAAGACCACTGGACTACCTTATTCAACAGAATTATATTGTAAGTATTCAAGCTTTAATTTACTCTTATTCAATTTTTTAAGGAATAATACCTGATTACATGATTTGCAAAGATATCAATAGATCTAAGTATTCAATAATTTGTAGTGGCATAGCAAAATTATTTTGTACTTTTGCTATATTTGTTTAAATATTATCATTTTCATGCCTTGCTTGCTCCCTTCTGGGTAAGGGTGGGTGTGGAAAAGAAAACTCCATGCTTCTTATAATTATTTCTGCAACTGAACTTTTATCACTGGGAAATTTAGGAAACATCTCAGAGCTAATATTCAGTTATTTTTCATATGCATGTTATCATTATACTCTCTGTCGTTTGTCTATTGTGCATGTTTTCTCACTCGTACAAGGGTATTAATTAAACTGTGTGCAGGGTGAGGGTTCAGTTTGGTGTATTGGCTTTCAGAAAATCCCGGGTGAAAGTGTAACTATTCTAGGAGGTATAATACTAGTTTGGAAACTTTAGTTCATATATGCATGTTGTATTTTGGTGTTATAAGCATGCATAAAACAAATTAATAATGTCACTGTAGTTAAAATAGCAATAGTTAGATCTTAAAGCTTATATTTTGAAAGAAAATAAATCCTATATTAAGTAATTTTGGTATGCCCACAAATAGTATAGAATCAAAACAGAAATCCTTATACTTTTGCTTATTGTGGGGCTGAGATACTAGAACTAGTATGTTGTATATGTCTGACAGAATATCAACTCAAAAGTGTTCTTGTTTATAAATTGTTCATGATCAAGTAACTAGCATGTATGATACTGACAACATTGCACTCTTTTGCCTCAGATCTCGTATTAAAAGACAAAATTTTTGTCTATGATCTTGCTGGTCAACGCATTGGATGGGTTAATTATGACTGTAAGTTTCACCTACACTTCATTGCAGACACATAGCAAAGGACATGTGTAAATAAGTATTAAGATGTTAACTTTATAAAATCGGCATAAAAGTGAGGTTGGCACCCCATTTACATGTATGAAATATTCTTATCTCTAGTCAAAGTAAACCTAGGATCTCCAGATCTCCAAGAATAAGGATTCTATTTAGTTATGAATCATTAGGCCGGTTGAAGGATAAGACCACTAAAACTCAAATTTTAGACCTACTAGCAAATAATTACTCGTGAATAGTTTTTGTAAATAAATAATTAAGAAAAAGGTCAAACATGTAAGTGTCTTATTTAAAGTAAATGGTTTCTTCAATTTTGTTTTAGATCTTAGGTCACAGTTTTATAAAGCTAAAGAGATCCATATATTAAGAAAAAGAAGGTCTAACGTATAACTGTTATTTAAAGTAAAAAGATCTCTAAAGTTTTGCTATAGGTCTAACTCACCATTGGGTTGTGTTTCATTGTATTTGTATGTCTTGAAGGGTACATCATATTCTAATGCGTTTTACAATGTAAATGAATTCAAATAGGTTCACTGCCTGTGAATGTATCTGCATCAACTGGTAGGGGCAGAAGTGAGTTTGTAGATGCAGGAGAGCTAGGTGGAAGCACTTCTTTATGTGATGGACCTCACACTTTGATAAGGACATTGTTCCTTGCTCTGTTCATGCATATAACACTATTTTTGTAGCATGTGGAATTGGAACATAGTAATCTTTTTCGCCATGTATTTCTCTTGCCGGTATATAATTGGTGCAATCGGCAAGACCACACGTTATTACTTGGATAGTCACTTGTTTGTGTTTTCTGTGCACAATAGGGGTTGTCTGTTTTTATGTGAGTCACTCTTTGTGAGCCATGTCTGTCGGGGTTTTCGCTTTTCTGGTACATAGTATTGTAAATTAACATATGTTTTTTGATTGAATGAAGATACAAGTTATAACACATTCTTGGAGTTTTGACAAACTCGATTTCTGCATATTGGTCAACATAATTTTTTGTTGTAAAATGGCTCATTGAATATTATGGAAGCCTTCTTTGGAAAAAATAATAATTCAGATCATGTGGATGTAGCACTTATCAACATAATTATTATTATAAAAAACTAGTCAGAAAAAGTTATGTAGCCGGTCAAATTATGAAAATTACAGAACAGTTTCTATACGCATTTTACAGAATCTCCTGTAAGATGAAACTTGGATTATATGTACCTATAGATATCTACAGCCTCTAAATAAATTACATTAACAATAAAATTCACATGTCATGGATGTGATTCGTAACGATTCCACATAAGCTGTCAACTACAGTATTGCATATTCCGTAACGTCCACGTAAAAACAAGAACTATAATAAAAGCAATCTCAACATATCATTTCACCTTCCATAAATTTTGAGCATATTTGAAATACGTTATTTATTAATTTTTCAGTGAATTAGCTTTTGGTGAAGTATACAAAATTATTTTATGCATATATCAAATCAAATTATATATTAGCTGTGTAAATAAATTTTACATGTATTTGAATTCAGATCACGTGACCATCAACGCCAATATCTATGTTCTTTAATATTACCATAATTTTATAAGGATTTTGTTTCATATTCGTAACTTGTTTTGAACAGTTTAAATAAATTCAAATGTAACAATCTAAAGTGAAAGTATTCGCTCACTCCAAGAAATGTTGGGTTAATCTAGTCTGGTTCACTTTCTGGCTTAGTAAGTTCATTTTGTGTATTGTTTTATGACTTTTCTGATAAGATCGAAAGTTTCGAAATTTTATTTCTCACTAGTTTGTAATCTTAAAGCATAAAAACATTCGAAGAAAAACATACACTGAAATCTATTCCTACATTACACATCAATGCAATACATCTAAGAGATTATAAATTGAGAATAGATTTTGCTTCAATCGAACATCAAATTTAAATTTAATTTGAAAACGGAGGTTCAAAATAGACAAATTCTAAGAAATAAAAACTTTGATTTCAATTTCAACTGTAGGAAAGGCTATCAGTACCAAAAAGCTTTTCTTTACATGGCAAAATGAGTAGAAACCCAACAATTATCTGTGTAGCTATATGCTAAATAAAACAAGACGCCAGAATGTTTGCAACAAAAAGAGGTGTAAAGATCAAAGATGATGCAACACCAGAGATCCAACACTGATCTTTCCAAAAAAAAACGTCTTCAGCCTTCAACAGAAAAACATCACGTCCGAGACATTACTTTTCACCGAGGGCAATTTAACCTCAAAGTTGGCAAAACCACCCCTGCCTCCAGATGCAGAACCAGATTCTGATGCATCGCCTTCTATGTAATAGCGCGCACGGAATGCGGCCAAATGAGCATAATACGCGGGAGGAACTACAAACAAAAAAATCAAACAAAAAAATCAACTCAAATGAAAGTGAGGGTGAATGCGTGATCATCAAGATACAGGAAACAAATTTGAAGTATCAAACCTATAGAAACTGATCGAGTACATCTTGCATACCTGAAATAAAAATTCATGTTTCAATCAAACTTGACAAGACTGATACAGTAAAAGCAACAAAATAGTATGGGGGTAGAATTTTACGTATAGCACAAATTATTGGTTAAAATCTGCAACTCATCAGCAGTAAATTTATTTTCATCGAACAATACATGATAATGAGTTGGTCTGCTTGTTCCCTGCAAAATGCAGACAGTACAATCCAAGCAGATAACTTGTCAAACGCCTTGAGAAAAATAAATAACAAAAGTTGAATGCGAGTCTTGAGAGCACTGCATTACCTGAATTCCAGCATGACTATTCAGGTAAAAATCAAACTCCCGGGGATGACATATGGTTGTGTCAACTACAGTCCCTATAAGAGAAAAAGTGCAGAACATTAATGAATTTAGGGGTTAACATTGAAACTGCAATATAGCCAAATACAGCCGAGATATATACCTGCCATTATATTTCCACTTCTATCTGTACTATCACGAGCTCTGTGATCCGCAGGGAACAACCGAGTATGGTGCCTCTTCTGAACCACCACAAAAGTAACAGGTGGTAAATAGTCGGCTTGTAACGAGCTACAGGCCTGAAACAAGATATGTCAAACTCGTCATGAATAGGTATGGAATAAATCACCTGAGAAGAACAGTATATATAGATTAAAAAGTTCATCAACGAGCCCTTATGCATTCCCATGATATGGGCAAAAAGAGTATGCTCAATAGTTTGATTGAATGTCTCTTTTGTAAATTGATGTGGTTGTTATAAAGCATGCTGTTTATCTTCTCTTCAAAAACAAGTCTCCCATATCCAACATACCCGTCTTATGGCATCCATCTCATAAAGTAGCACTTGATTAAATTGGCCCTCGCTCACACCATCTCTGTTGAGAACAAATTGAAACTGGAAAATAAGTTATATACATTATAAGAACCTAATATACAAGTGTCCCATTAAGTTCAATCAAACCCAACCTGTAGAATATAATCCTTTCTGGCTTTCGATTAGTTGAAGTCCGGAAAGCACGAAACAAATCCCTAAAGAGAAAGATTCAACAAATATCAATAGGGTTTGCTCCACAAAAGTTGCATTAGCAACACCAACCAACGGTACCTGATAATTCCTGAATGTACAACTCCCTTCACCGGATCTTCACGTTCAATGAAAAGATCTTGAATAATTTCTTCCCGATGTTTCTGAGCAGAAACAACTCCTTTATACCTTGTTACGTAAGGCCAATCCATTGATGCCACTACCTACACCAACATTCAACAATTATTGACACCCAGTAATACATCAACAAAAAGGACCGAAAATGGGGGCTTACTGCAGCAATAGAAGGACTAGAGTCCTCCCCTGGTTGGGGATGTGTTACATCTGCACCAAAGATGATTGTTGGTGTATCGGAGACATGAGGTATTCTATTCGCAAATGCATCATTCAATATCGTGTTCGTACCACCGACCTATATAATCACAACAAAGACACGTTTACAATTTAAAAGAAACAAAAGGTATATATATAGCTTAAGCAAGGTTTTTCGTGAATAACTTCAACCTTCACATTTATCTTGAGGGATAGATTTTCAAGATATTGCTTGTTCATTTTCGTCACTTGATTAGGCTGACAACACTGAGATACTATTCCTAACTCAGTTTCACAGATGCGCTTAATTTTCCCTGTCAGAACAAAACGATTAAACATGATAAAGCCACATTAAGAGTATTCTGTCTGAAAATAGAAATCACTCACCATACGACCCCTTGACATCAGGTAAAATAATGATCAACAATTGAAGTCCTCCGGCCTCCATACAGCGCTTATGGAGGTTCTTAAGAGCATTCTCTATTTGACCACTTGGAGCTGTTGTTATAGGCACTACAGGAGTTCCTTTAAAACGCTGGCATAAAAATACACACATAAAGAATACTCAACAATCTTGCCATTAGATAATCATAGTAACAAACTGTACAAACTACCATACCATTCCCTTGCTGTTACACATTTCAACTAAATTCTGACAAAGTTGAAATGGAAGATCTCTGAATATTCTTCCAGATAAGTTGAGGCAAGTCCAATATTCAACCGTACCGCCAATAATCACTTTCTACAAAATATTACAAGTGGTTACATCCAGTTTTCTGATCCAGCAAATGATTATAATATAACTCGGTATACAATACTTAATTGGCATCAAATTTACTTATAATAATTCCCTGTGTATAATTGAACAATGTATAAAATTAGCCATATCTAAGGTAAGGTACATGATGTAACACCAAACAAGGAATTATTCACAGATTTACCTTATTAATCATATTCCACTGACCCATCCTTGGTTGAACCTGTGACTCGCCACCTGATCCATGGTATTTAAGCTGCAGTAATAAAATTAAATATTTTAAAACAAAAAGAATTGGCCAAAATGTGTCAAGTATAATCATATATAACCATATTTATACCATAGGGGGAGGCAAGACACGAGCATCAAGCAATATTGGTTCCTCCCTGACTCGAATTTGAAAGTCCCGAGCAAATTGGTCAGTACTGAAATTGCTCTGCTTGACAACCTGTCAAAACAGAGAAAACTTACTAAAGGAAAAGAACTAAGACATGCCAATTCATTACGAAGTAGGTACCTGTCTGATGGAGTTCTCCCTTTCATGAGGACGCTGACAAGTTGCCTTTAAAAGAGCAGTTACTTGACCCTCATTCAGTTTCTTGGTATATCTCTGTCCAGCCACGATTGTACAAAGCTACAATATAAAACAAGTACACTAAACCAAGTTAAGTCTCAGCAAAAATATTCTATACATACTCTTTACATATACAGATAAAAGATGGAGTGAAGCCGAGATGAACCTCCATAGGCAAAAAAATTGGTTTGGTGTCGGAACCAGCTTGAAGAGCAGGAAGCTGTGTATACTGCAAAGAAATATTATATTTCTCTTGGAAATACTGAACAACTGAGGATTTTGTTCCATTGTCATCAAGAGTAAACCTAAACATACAAATAACGAAATCAAAGACTTCAGTAAGTTAAGTAATGAAACGGACTAAATGAACTAAATGAGAATGATTTACACATAAAACTTTTTACCATTAAAACAGGCATAACTTATTAAGGAAAAGAAGGGCAACAACTAAATGCATAACACAAAAAGGCTACTTTTGACATTTTCTTCTCCATTTAATAATGTAAATGTAATTGAAAAACAACAACCACAGAAAAAGTTCCTTACATTAAGCCTCTGAGGGGTTCTTTTGTGACAGCAGAGACTTTGTAACGTCTGATATTCTGTCCATGATTAACCTGTACCTTGACTCCTCTCAGAGCTCTCTTAATCTGTAGATTAGAGAGCGAAAGACAAACACTATTTATAAGTTAATTATATAGATTTCAATATGCCCAGAGTGAATATTAACCAAACCATCTCAACAAAAAATTGTTAACAGCAGCATATACAGAAAAATAAGCATTACTGTGCATTCATAAGCAAAATATAACTCAATAAAAACAAACAACCAAACAATCTTTCAGTACAATACCTTAACTCGATCCTGATCATGCAAAGGCCTACGAGGATCGAGTCTAAAATGCTTCGAAATGAAATCAAGGACAGGAATAGCCTCATAAAATGCTCTCGCCGACACATCTGCGTCAAAAGAATGATCACTTATCAAATTTGATCAGTTGTCAAACGCTGTGTTATTCACGACAATCAGAATATACCCAGCATTACCAATATTAAGAGACAGGCCCATCTGAGTTGGGCGAAGACTCTGGTAATACCCTCGCCAAAATTCAGTCCCACTGCCCAAAGGTCCTTTAGGTCCCAATGCAGGAGAAAAAAAGGATCTCCCAACCACATCAAACCTTCATTTAAAACATAAACAACTAAGTCAGAAAATTCAAATCAAAATTAAACCAACCAAACAACAATAAACAAAAAAAACAACTAACTTTTCAGAAGGTGTAGCCCGCAGAACAACATCAAGCGCCTGAATAGTTTCCTGTGGACAGTCCAACTGACTGCGACCAAGAAACTGAATAAGGTGATGAAGGTCAGTCTTCGTAGCAAATCGAATAGAGACCCTAAACTCCCGTTCACGCTTTTTTCTATGCCAATAGAAATAAACAAAACATAAGATTTTAAAATTATATTTATGTTTAAATTTATGTAAACAATAACAATTATTACCTTTATAATAATTTTTAAAAAAAACACACCTGGCAGATGTAGGAGTGGCAGAAGACCCTGGTTCATCCTCATCCCCCAGCTTGACCTTAAAATCCTTAGATTCGAATGGCAAAGGTCCAGATGTAAAAAGACTTTTTCGTCCATCATACGCCGGCACGCGATTTGCTAAGATAGATTGGCGGTGGGCTTGGACCAACAAGCCAATAACATCTCTGGAAATCTTCTTTGAAGTGATCTCCGGAGTGATCGTTACCTAATCACACAATGAACTCACTCAAACACATATCTCACTACACTCTCAACCGCATGAGCAACAGAAAATAGTAACATGCAACCAAAAAATTAAAACTGAAATAAAACAGAATAAATGCGATTCAATTAACTAACATCGTAGTGATAAATATCTATCTGCGGAACTTGCACTGGAAAATGATTCGCGCGCACTTGGATCTTCTTTCCCGCTCTTCCTATTCCTGGCCGGTCCGGGAATCGCACAGCCTTTGACGACGACGGTGCCGACGACGACGATGCCGACGAAGCCAATGTCAGTTGCTTCTCGAGCGTCGAACTAAGAGATTCTGCCGCCAGAGACTGCGCGGACGTAGCAACCGCTGCCGCTGATCCAGAAACTGGCGCCGGCGAGACTTGAACCGGCGGAGGGAGGGATGGACCAGGCGCCGCCGATGCAGGGACGGCTGCCACAGCACGGGGAGGAGCGGCAGTGGAAGGAGCCGGAGAAACAGCAGATGAAGTGTGCGCAGGAGAAGCAGAGTATGCTGTTTGAGCGGAATGTTCACCGCGGCCGCGACCGCGACCACGACCACGGCCCCGGCCTCCGGCAGCGGGAGAAGGAGCCGTGGAGTGCGGCGGACGGTTAGAATCGGATTGGTTTCCTCGACGAGACATTCTGCGAGTGAGAGGTTTCAGAGAAACGGTTGGAGTGTGGTCGTGATCGAGTTGAGAAAATAGAAAAGTGGCGTTTGAAGGCACTCTTTAAGTAGGAAACGTGCTTCTGCCTGAATTGCACTGCATTGCAGGGAAGGTAACCGTTTGGGATGGAATGAAGAATGCAGGAAGAGAGAATAGCAACTGGTAATTTTCAAAACTCCCCTTTTCTTTTCTCAATAACTATCTTCCGTAAAATAAGAACCCCTTATGGTTTTTATAAAATCTGAAATTACAAATCAAAACGAAAAAATTTCTTTCCTCATTTCAATATTTTTATTTATTTTTTCACAGGAAACTGACTTGACTCGGTTGTATTTAAAGAAAAAAACAAATATATTAATTAATTATGTGTTTAAAATAAACGGCAGAGTTTAATTTTTTTGCTAATATAACTATGCTTGGAATAGCATGCGAGTTTAGTAGGTTAGAGAAAATAGTAAAATAATAATCATTTCTAAGATTAAACTAAAGAAATAGATGATATAAAATTTAATATATACTGTTTTAATTAATGCTACAGTTTTGTATTTATTATCATTCAAGAGTCCAGTAAAAAAATATTAATACAGAGTTTTCTACATTAATCATTGCAGTAAAAATATTAAACAAGTGTTAATGTTTTTAATCATTCCTCCTCACTGAATACTAAAATTTTAATGAAAGTAGGATAATACCTTGACTCTCTTTCACGTATGTATAAGATTTATTTTTTAATAATCGTAACTTTGAACCAAAAAACATTCTCTATCCAAATTTAATTTATTATATTAGAAATATATACAGACAGATATGATATTTACATTTGTTGATATTAAAAAACTATATTAAAATAATGTGATGAAGCACTGAAAATAAATAAATACAAAAATGATTGTTTCCGGACAGATGTTTAAAATAATGGATTATGTGGTTCCAATCAGAGAGTAACACGGTTTTAAATTAATTAATTTCCAAACTTAAATTAAAATCTCTCAAAATAACATTGTTTACATTAATGTTTTATTTAAATTAGAAAATAAATTTGAGATATTTGAAAAGAAATTGTTAATAAAGTGAAATTGTTGGGAAAATTTATAAAAGATTGTGTAATATTATGGGTATGATTGAATTTTTTAAAATAATAAAAATATAAGTTTATAAATTTATTTTTATATTTTAAAATTGTTGAATAAATAAAATTATTTATTTATTTATGGATAATAAATATTTTTAATTAAAATATTATTTTCATACAAATTATTTGTCAAGAAAAACATTATTTTAATTGGTTAACGAGTTTATTATTATGAAATATAATTATTTATAGATTAAAGTATTATTAGTTGTAAAATATATATATTTATAAGATTCACGATTTTTGTATACAATATTTAAAATTACTAAAAATATTTCTTTTATGTTTCTATAAAATTATTTGTTAATTAAAAAACATTATTGTAATTAATTAACGAGTTTATTATTATTAAACAAAATTATTATAGATTGTAATATTATTAATTGTAAAAATTTGTATTTATGGAAACGTCAAATTTCCTCGTTTGGAACTGTATAAACAAAAACTGCCTAAAAGTATTCAAAATGAATTTTTATCATTTTATAAGTAATAAAACAGATCATTGATTGATATGATATTTTAAGTTGTGTTTAAACTTTAAATACTTCTTACAATATGGTTTTAGAAAATCTTACACTTTTAAAAAATAAAACATTAAAAAACTTAAATTGTATGTATATTAACTTTTAGAAATATAGAACTAAATTTTGAAAATTTGTGACGAAAGAAATATGATGATGATCTTCCCATACTTCATTCGATAGCCAAAAAAGACAAATTTTCGGATAAATTGTACTTTTGTAGATTTTTTCCTTTTCTTTTAAAAAGTTTTATATTAGTTATTATTATTATTATGAAATTTAACATTCTTAAATAAACTCACATCTGAAATAATAATAATTATTTGTTATTATATAAATATAATAATATTAAAAATAAATATAGGAGAATAAACTAAAACTCATATATCAATCATCTTAAAGAGAGTTAAATTTTTGCATACTTCAATATAAATAAAAAAAAATATACAAATTTTTGAATGAATTGAACTTTCGTATATACTTTTCTTTTTTATAAAAAGTTTTATTTTAATTATTATAAAACTTGACATCTCAATTATGCTGATATTTTAAATAACAATAATTATTTATCGATAATTTTTTTTATTAAATATATATGTAAAATAAGATTAAAATTCATATTAACAAAAACAATACATAAATAATTTATATTTATTGATAAAGTAATTTAAGAAAAAAAATTAAATAAAAATCTATTATACTAATAAAAGTATTTTTTATAATAAAACCTAAGTTAATAAATCTAAGTAGATACATTTTCTTTACAAAAATTTGAGAAAAAATATACTTTTATATTATATTTAAGTAAATATACAATTGTTAAAATTACATATTTTCTGGGGTTTAAATAAACAATTAATAAACTATTTTAAATTATTCTAATTAGAAAATGATATCTATATATGCTCATATTTTTATAATATTAAAATAGTATAATATAATTTTAAAAATTAGAATGTTACTCAATTATTTTTAATTAAGGAAATACAACATTGTTTAGGAATAAAAGAAGAGATTATTCAAAATCAAATTATTTTACTGTAATAAAATATATTAAATGTATTCATAAAAAATTATATCCTTTACATAAAGAACTATTTAAGATATAAATAATATTACATATTATTTAAATTTATAATAACAAAGTAAAAATTAAACTCCACGCGCAGAAGTTTTTTGGTTAGACACGTTTCGCCAATACAGCGCGAGTAGCTTGTAACTTCCAAAGGAGGCGCGTGAAGAACGTGGAAAACCACTGAGTGATCATTCCTGCGTGCTGCAGAGGCGGCGTTTCAGAATACAGACCTGATTCTCCCACTTCCTGTCAAGGGTCGACCGGTTTATAAATCTTAATGGATAATATATATTTCAATTTAATGCTTTTTTCATCATATTAGTATTTATTAAATCCATCTATCAAATTTTCATTTCATGTATATATATTATTTTTTTTGTCTTTTTTTCACAAATTGACGGTTATATATATATATATTTTTTAATATAACGGTTGGAATTCCAAAGAAATTTCATACGGTTGTAGGATATTCCGCGTTCCGTACAACTTCAATTTTCGCTCACTGACCTAAACTTTTCAGTAGTGAAGAGCCTTATAGGGAAATAATTTACTTTTTCTGTTTCATTAACTTTATCCTTTTTCTCTCTATCTTCTCACTTTCCACCAAAGAGAAGACCAAGGACAAAATGTTTCCTAATTTATTTTATTTCGAATTATTTTAAATAATACTACTCTAACCGTTTCTTCTATTTTTCAGTTCAAATTATTGTAGAAAAATTGCATAAAAAAAAGGATTAAAATGAGAAAGCAAGAAGAATATAAAAGTTTACATTTTCAATCTTGGAATATTTTTTTCTCATTTTGTTACTTTGAGAGAGTGCTTTGTTAAGAAACGCATATTACTTTTTACAGCGTTAAGCTATGCTTTGAATTATTGTGGACTTTTATTCACGCGTTTATAGAATTAATAAATCTTACACTTCGACAAGTTTTATTTCACTTTATTCTAATTTATAAGTAAAAACACATATTTTTCTTTAATATAATAAAGCTTAATCATTTTTATTCCATTAATAGAATAAGAAGAAAACAGAGTAGTGGTTGAAATGTCAAGCTGCTACTTTGTTTTTTTGTCCGTACAGTTGTCTACTTGGTGTGAAAGTTTTGGATAGTTTGTGTCTACTTGGTGTGAAAGTTTTGGATAGTTGGTTCTAGAAGGTTCTAAGAAGCAAAACATTAGCATTTACCAAGGTACCTGGAAGGTGATGAGAAAGCACTGTGAATGTCCCTTCGTGCTTTTCTTTTTCCAACTTCACACAGAATACTCAATAGTCAGCATCATCATTAATATTTTATATCATTTGCTAACCAGTAATTACATTACATGGAAATGGGTAAAAAATAATATACAGATTATATTATTATTGAAAATGTATGATTTTTATTTTTTCAAAAATAATTAAAGTTTAGTGTCAATTTTTTTAAATGTCTATTTTTGGAATATGCTTTTTTTACTTTTAATGTGGGTATGTGGATTATTGTCTGATTAGGGCAGTGTTACGTCAACAAAACAATGGAAGTATTTTAAATAGCGTAATGGTGACCTAGTTATAAATAGAGAGAGTATTATATAAAGCTATTTTAATTTCTAAAAAATTAAAGTGTGAATGTTAATTTTTAGTTCTCTCAAAATATTTTATTGAAATTAAAAGACTTTATTTTCTGCTCGTTTATGATATACATTTTTTAGCAATTGATTAAAATTAAAAGATACAATAATATTACGAATAAATTTATGGACTTGTTATTTAATAAGTCATGTTTTTTGGAAGCGAATGTGGAGCTAAAAGGCTATTTAGTAGAAAACGTGTAGATGGAAGAAAATAGGTAATTTTTGTCACTTTATTTATAAACGAATGGGTTGTTATTATTTTTATATTGGTATAAAAAAAGGAAACAGTAATAGAACTAGAATTGGAATTGGTTGACAGAGAGAATACGAAATTATCTCGCTTTTTTTTACTGTGCGTATCAAAGATTCTAACAAACAAACAAAATATCAAACAGTAATTAATTACATTAACCAATATTCAATTATATTATATAATCAATTAAAAATTGTTATATATATATATATATAATAAATCTACATATATCCATTATAACCCGATATATTTAATATAATTTAAGACATATAAATTAGATTATAACTTGTGTTATTAATAATTATAAACTATTATTATTAAATCATATTTATATCTCATAATAATTATTTCTTAATAGTTCAAATCAAAAAAACCTGTAAATTAGTGATTACTTTATTAGGAAGTTTATATTGTCACTTTTCATACTATTATATCTTCACAGGTATTTTATATTCTTACTGATTTTAATGTTGAAAAGTCTTTTGGAGGTGGATATCTCTTCTATCTTTGTGATCAATTAATGTGACAAAGTCCGGTTCACAAAGAAGTCATCTTTTTTCCATTTCAAAATTCTCCAAATTCATTTTTTGTAAAAACATTTGACACCCACTGTTGGATCTTGGTAAAACTTTTCCTCATGACCACCCAGCTCAAGACTATCCTTCAAAGGAATGAGAAAAGCATGCAAAAGACAATGGAGAAAGTCCTCAGACAAATGCAGGACAAGATGGAAAATGATATAACACAATCATTACAAGAATTGAGTTGAGATACAAGCTTTACAAGATCAACTGGTGGCAAGAAACGAAACGACAATCATACTCAGATTAGTAGGAATCATACCAAGTATGTGGCAAAAGTCCAACAATTATTGCTTGAACCATCTATTCGGCAAGAATTTACCTCTCCTTACACATATACTCCAAGATCATCCTAAAGGGAGACTCGTTATGCTCCAACTCCAAAAGCATCATGAAGGAAAACTCGGGGACATGAGCAAATACCATTCAAGGCAGTACTCGGTCCTCCTCTAAAAAACGATGAAAGTCAATCTACAAGGTTTCCACCCCTTTACCTCCGAGGTCATGAGAGCTCAACTACCCCGAAAATGGAAATGATCGAACTTGGAAAAATACAATGGGACTTCAAAATCCCGAGGCTCACATCAAAGCATACATGACCCAAGAGAACCTGTTATCGGGGAGAATGGTCGTACATTGTAGACTCTTTCCAACCACGTTGATGGGAGTGGCCTTAGAATGATATTATTCCTTGCCTAGGAATTCCATTGACTCCTTTAACACACTATGTGCATGATTTTTTGCCACATTCGCTGATTGCAAACCAATAGTTGCGACATCGACGTCATTGCACAATGTGTTGCAAGGTGAAGAAGAAGAAGGCTTGCGACAGTACATGACATGATTTGCAAAAGAAACATTAAACATTCTTGAACTCCATCTAGTTGTAGCCATGCACGTCTTATTGATAGGACTTCGTTCGGGGAAGTTCTTAGACACCCTTTACATGGATTCTCCTACCAACATGGATAAACTTCGTAGTCAAGTTGCCTGATACATAAACATTGAGGAGAATGTGGATGCAAGAAGAAAAATGATGAAAACCTCAGTAGTTTCCACTTCGGAACAATATCCCAAAAGAAAACAAACTAAGAGACTTGAAAATTATACCCCATTAAATACAAGTTGGGACGTGATCTTGTGTGGAGCGTGCAATCTCGGGTTGGTGCAACTTTCACCTCCGACAACCAGTCATCCATCAGCTCCCTCGACCAAGAAGTGCAATTATCATCAAAATATGGGTCACACTATGGAATAGTGCTTCAAGGTATGAAATCTAATTGAAGAACTTATCCAATCAGGTGCTCTTGGCCACTTCGTACAACATGCATAGCCCGATTTTGGAGGACACTCCCCAAACATCTACGAGAGAAACACCTTTCTGATTGACACAAGGTGCAGACTCTATAATTCCCTTTGAACGTAGAAGAAGAAGTACTCTTTTTTCTTACCTCGATTTTTAATCCCTGAGGAGGGTTTTTTCCGGGTAAGATTTTAACGAGGCTTATTCTTTTGAAATAAAAGTTATTTTTTACACATAATCGTTTACAATGATACTTATTGTAAGCTATTATTTGAGTTCAAACGATCGCAAAACCTCATCAAACTTGAACCAAAAGGTCAAGTCACAATCTGAGTTCAAACAAACATTGGGAAACTTTATCAAACTTGAACCAAATGGTCAAGTCACAATCCGAGTGCAAACAAACATCGAGAAACTTTATCAAACTTGAACCAAACGGTCAAGTTACAGTTTGAGTTCAAACAAACATAAGAAACTTTATCATACCAGGTCAAAGTGTTGTAAAATATCATATGAGGTGATTATACTTGAGAGATAAAAGAGAAGATAAGAGAATCATACCATAATTTTTTACTTAGTAAGATATTTTCAAATGAAATTTTTTTTAATTATTGGAGATCATTGTAAAACATTTTCATTTCACCCTTTTTCATTTTCCTCTCTCTTTCTCTCTCTCCTTCATATGTTTCACCCTTCTCTCTCTCTCTAACTTTTCTCTACTCTCATTCCTCAAAATCTCATCTCTTTCAGAATCTAATCACACCTTATAATAGTTGAGGAGTTAAGGATCATTTTCAATCGATCAATGTTTTTAACCAAAGTAAACTCTTGTTTGCTTTGAAGATTCTTTATTCTCTTTATTTCTTTATTTTTGAATTTGTTATTAATCTTTATGTTTGGATACTTTGCTATAGGTTTCTAGATTTTGAGTAGTTCTCTTTTGTTTGAGTTGGAAGTTACTTTGGAGTAAGAAATTATAGGTAATTTTTCTGTATGTTTTTTAATAGAACCCAAGGTCAAAGTGTAAGCATAAAGATATTTATTTTAAGTACGGGGGGTTTGCTTAGTCTATTTGTATAGTCTCATGTTTAGTGTGTATTTCATCTATTCTTATACATACCTTACCAAACTTTAAAAAAAGACTACACAATGTTGTATCGTTTGTCAAATGAAACATTTGCGTCTTATGTGATATGTTGTTTTCAAATAACTATTATCTTACAAATGAATTGTGATTGTGTTTTATACTTTAATTGTTTATAAGTGCTAAATAAAGCATTGGGGTGTTAAATTTTTGCCTTAACACAAGATTGAGATGAAAGGTTGGACTAGGGTTTGAGAAAAAAGAAAGTGATAAGAGAGAAGACACTGATGAGAGAGAGAAGAGGGAAAGCAGAATGAGAGATAAAAGTAAATAAGAGAGTAAAAAGTGTTGATGTTTTTTAAAATGAGAGTTTTGTGATATGTGTAAACTCTACAGCGTGCCATTTGTCTCTTTAACACGTTTTCTTTCACTATTTTATATAAAAATATTATATATATATATATATATAAATATAAATTTACATGTAAATAAGAAAAAAATAAAATTACAAAGCAAATAGTAATAATACATAAGAAATAAACATTACCATATACAAATAATTAAAAAGTTTAGGTATTTTATTTATTGAAATTTTTATTTAAGTATAACATTCAATAATTTAGGATTTGTATTTAATTAGGATTTTGAATAATTAAAATCGAAGAGAGAGAAACGAAAAATGAAAGTAAATGAGAATTTGAAATGAGAGGGAAACATACTGATGGTTTTTAAAATGAGAGTTTTGTGACACGTGTAAGCTTTATAGCGCACCATTTATCACTGTCAAAATGCATTTCAGATTTCTATTTTAGATTAATTTTTTTTTTCTATTTTGATTTTATTTTAGAACTTACGTGGGAGTGTCTTCCATTTGTATTATAGATTGATTAATATATATAGAGAAAGATATAAATAGATACAACTTTTTCATCGTAAACATTTAATATACATATAGATATAGATATAAATAGATACAGTTTTTTTTATCGTAACATTTAATATTTAGAGTTTTGAATCTGTGTGAAAAATAACTTTAACTTATATGTAAATCATACTTTTATTATTATCTAATTTAACGTGAAATTAAAAATATGCTCTAAAACATCATAAACTTAACAAAAACAAAAGAGTGAGAATAGCAAAGCCCTAGATCAAATTACAAGAATACAAAAAAGAAAAAAGAAAAAACACAAAAGGAATAAAAGTGATTCATAAGCCGAAACAAATCTTAATTTCACGCATGTGTTCAGCTTTTTGTGATTTGGTTCTCAAAACTACTGTTGAAGATGATCAGTAACCTGGTGTAAGTCAACCTGACCCAACATGCATAATAAGGAAATTAATTTGCATTGAAGAGACAAACATAAACAAAGCAAGATCAGAGCAAAAAGCAATAAGACAAAGAAAACAAAGAAAAGCTAAATTTAGAAACATTGGGAGTTGAGGGAAGAAAAGAAACATAGCAGAGGAGGAGTTTCAAAAGCTGCCATGCATATTTTTTTAAGCTTTGAATCGCCATGAAAGCTTCGTACTACTTTCAGACACAAACAAATACCATTTGTGTGTACATGCAATTGTTATCAAATGAAACTATGATATGTGATTTTATTCTTTTTGTTTTGTTTGTTTATTATTTCTCAATGTTATATGATTATATCACTCTCTTTACATTTTGTATACTTTACTATTTGTGATGTTATTTAATGTCTCTTATTGATGGTTGCTCTTATGTTTCATTGACTTCTGATAAGTATTGATTGTTGGTTTAGGTGTGCATGAGTATTTCTATATAAAAAAAAATTGACATTCACTTTAGTATGGAGAATTTAGTGATTAATGATATTAAATGTTACTTTAATTGTGTATCTTAATTGGTTTATATGATTAATCTATTTATAAAGTTGAGTTAAACTTAAAAATAATTGAGTTATTAACATGAATATCATTGTTAAATTTTTATATTAATTAATCTAATAAATTATATTTAGTTATATGTGTTAATCTAATAATTATGTGAAAGGTGTTATTTAGAGATTAGAATGTATTCAATTATGTGAGAACTCAAACATACTTGTTAATGGTGTGTCCTTGCCTTCATTGTTTAACTTTTTTCTTTAATTATCATTTAACACCTTTTTTTTTTCTTTGTCTATGTGGCATTTCATTTCCCTTTCCCTTATTTGTATCCTAGACATGCTTGTTTTTTTAAAAGATATCAACAAAAAAATATAAAATATGAAAAATATTATTCATAAATATTATCCAAATTTTTAGTTTACCATCACTGTATTTTTTAATAAGTTTATTATTCATTCGTTTATTAACTTGTGATTCTGTTACGGATTATGGAATAAAAGAGTTGTGTAGTGTTGTGTGATCGGAACTCAACCCGAGATCCCACAAACTTTAATGTTTGTGATTTTTTATTTATTTATTCATTAGTAAAATTATATTTCTGTCTTTCCACCTTTTAATACGAGTTAATTAGTTTTGAGATATATGTATTGTGATTTTTATTAATTTTAAAAAATAAGTTAAGTACAATTGTTTATGTTTTACTTTCTAATTAAAATTACACTTTCTGGCTAATTAACACTAATATTTAATGTTATTTTTTATTGCGATGTTACTAAGATGAACTTAAATTTTAATCATAAAATAACACTAAAACCACTTAAAGAATTATACATTATTTTTCTTTTAAGATTTGTATTAGAAGTTATGTAAGGATAAATCTTTGGTTTAACGTTCTTAGAAACGCTATGACCTTTTATTTCAATATCTGTAAAATCTTTACTTGTGTTTGTATCATTTGGATTATATCAAAAGATATGATCTTAACAGAATATAAATTTGACTATGTTAAAAAATTAAGTAAATTAATTTTATAACGTGACTTATAACTTAAATATTATTTAATAAAATAAAAGATTCATTAGTTAATGTGAGAAGTTTTATTTATATTTAATATATATATATATATATATATATATATATTATATTATGGTATCTAATGAAAACTTAATCTCCGATGGAAATTGGGAAAGAATAGAAACGGATTTTTGTCTCTGTTAAGGAAGTTGTTCACGGTTAATCATCAAGAAATAACATCAAAAGAAAGGAATGACAATAGATAGATTGAGAAAAGGAGATTAAAGAAACTGCTCATATAGGGACTCTCATGAATCAAGGTAAGTGTCTATCTCTATTATAACTGAATATGATGTGTGAGAATAATAATTGAAAAGACAAATTAAGATCCAATACACCTAAGAGAAATTGGAGTCCAATAAAAAAACCATTAAAGACGGAGCAGATGTAGCATGCGAATGCAAAGATACAAGAATAGAAACTGTAATTAAAACATACTTAACATTAATACTTTGAGTAATAAACTAACATACAATATAAATTCAGATAACAAGCATTTTATGCATACTAATGTTCTCCTTTGGGTGATGCATTAATACACAAAACATAATGTCGTTAGTAATATTAACATTATTCAGTAATACATATGCATTAATTATGAGTATTTATTATCTTGGGATATATAAATAAAACTAATAATGCATACTTATTACCAACAATCATATCCATTAATTATGAGAACAACTAATCAACCTTTTGGACAAAAAAGTTTACAAGAAATATGGAAAGGTTAAAGGACCATTAAAGACAAAATGTGTCCTCTACTAAACTTCAGAAGAAAAATGACAAATGTTATTTCTGTGTGAAATCTAGACATTTCCAAAACGATTGTCAGAAATGTAAGGCTTGGTTCGAAAAGAAAGGTAAGCATAATGCTTATTATGTATGTTTTTAATCAACTTAACTGAAGTTCCATATAATTCTTGGTGGATTGATTTTGGATGCACAACTCATGTTTCTAATATGATGCAGAGATTCCTTTCAACCCGAACCATAAAACCAAATGAAAAGTTTGTCTTTATGGGGAATAGAGTGAAGGTTCCAGTGGAAGTTGTCGAGACTTATCTTTTAATCATTGACACTAGATTTTATTTAGAGTTGATGAATACTTTTGTATGTACATAGTATCTCTAGGAATTTAGTTTCTTTGTCTAAACTTGATGTTGTTGATACTCTTTTAAATTTGGGAATGGTTGTTTTAGTTTGTCTAAGCGTACTTGTTTGATTGGATCTGATACTCTTTATGATGGTTTATACAAATTGAATCTTGATAATTTTTATGCTGAAACTCTTATGACCTCACATCATAATGTTGACACTAAAAGTAATTCAGTGAATGAATGTTCTGCTTTCTTGTGCCATAAATATTTGGGACATATTTCCAAAGAAAGGATGGAAAGATTAGTAAAGAATGAATTACTTCTAAATTTAGGTTTTACTGACCTGAATGTATGTGTGGATTGTATTAAAGGCAAATAAACAAAACAAACAAAGAAGGGAGCCACAAGAAGCACTCAACTTCTTGAAATTATACACACTGATATATGTGGACATTCTAATGTAAATTCTTTCAATAAAGAAATGTATTTTATCACCTTTATTGATGATTTTTCACGTTATGGTTATATCTATTTACTGCATGAAAAATCTTAAGCAGTGAATGCCTTGGAAGTTTATATAAATGAAATAGAAAGACAACTAGACAAAAAGGTGAAAATTGTCTGGTCAGATAGAGGAGGTGAATATTACAGAAAGTATGATGAAAGTGGATAACACCCTGGTTCATTTGTTAAGTTCCTTGAGAAACATGGTATTTGTGCTCAATACACAATGTCAGGTACACCACAACAAAATGGTGTGTCAGAAAGGCGTAATTGAACCTTAATGGATATGGTTAGGAGTATGTGAAGTAATTCATCTTTACCTGTATCATTATAGATGTATGCTTTAAAAACTGTCATGTATCTGTTGAACAAGGTTCCTAGTAAGACGGTTCAAAAGACAACTTTTGAATTGTGGACAGATAGGAAACCCAGTTTGAGATCCCTGCATGTTTGGGGATGTTAGGCAGAAATTAGAATATACAATCCGCAAGAAAAGAAATTGGATGTAAGAAAAATCAGTGGATATTTCATTGGTTACCTACAATACAAGAATTTTTGAAACTGGAAGTACATTGTTCATTAAAAATGATGAAACTAGTAGGAGTGAAGCTTCACGAAATTTGGAGATTAAGGAAGTTAAAGTATAAGTTCATTTAACTAGTACCTCTACTTCAAATATTATTGTTATTTGAACCACTCAACGATGAAGAAGAAAACAAATTAATGATCATGAGGTTAACAATGAACCTGTAGTAGAACAACCACAAGAAATAGTATTAAGAAGATCTCAAAGAGAAATAAAGTCTATTATTTCAAATGATTATGTGGTTTATTATACAAGATTCAAAAAATGGCTTAGACATTGATAATGACCTAGTTTCATTTTCAGAAGCCATCAATGGTGATAATTCTGACAAGTGGTTAGATGCTATGAAAAATGAGCTTAAATCAATGGCATACAATGATGTATGGGACCTTATGAAATTGCCAAAAGGATGTAAGAGAGTTGGATGTAAATGGGTCTTTAAGACTAAACGTAACTCTCATGGCAAAATTGAACGTTATAAGGCTTGACTTGTTGCCAAAGGTTTTACTCAAAAGGATGACATTGATTATAAGGAAACATCTTCACCATTTTCTAAGAAAGATTCCTTTAGAATTATCATGACATTAGTAGCTCATTATGATCTTGAGTTGCATTAGATGGATGTTAAAACTGCCTTTTTGAATGAGAATTTAGAAGAGGATGTTTATATAAACCAACCAGTGGGGTTCATTGAAGAAGGAAAGGAACACACGATGTGTAAACTTAAGAAATCAGTATACGGGCTTAAATAGGTTTCCAGACAATGGTATCTTAAGTTCAATGATACTATTGTGTCCTTTTGATTTAAGGAAAACATTGTCGATCGGTGTATATATCTAGAGGTCGGTGGGAGCAATTTTGTATTTTTTATTCTATATCTTGATGATATCTTGCTTAAAACTAATGATCTTGGTCTATTAAGCGAGACTAAGAAGTTTCTCTCTAATAATTTTTGAAATGAAAGATATGGGTGAGACATACTACATGATAGGAATAGAAATATTCTGTGATAGATCGCAAGGACTGTTTGACTTGTCTCAGAAAGCATATATTAATAAAGTTTTAGATAAATTTAGAATGGATAAATGTTCAACATCTCCTGTTCCAATACAGAAAGGAGACAAATTTAGTTTTATGCAATGTCCAAAGAATGATTTAGAACAGAAACAGATGGGGAATATCTCTTATGCATCTGTTGTTGAGAGTTTGATGTATGCTCGAACATGTACAAGACTAGATATTAGCTTTGCAGTTGGTATGCTTGGTAGATACCAGAGTGATCGAGGATTGGATCATTAGAAAGCTGCAAAGAAAATTTTAAGATACTTACAAGGGACAAAGACTCACATGCTTAGTATAGAAAATCTGATAATCTTAAGGTGATTGGATGTACAGATTCAAATTTTGCTCGTTGTATGGATACAAGAAATTCCACATTTGGTTATGTATATCTTTTAGCCAGAGGAGCGATTTCATGAAAAAGTGCAAAACAGTCAGTCATTGTTGCATCCACCATGGAGGCTGAATTGGTGGCATGCTTTACGACCACAGTTCATGCTAATTGGTTGCGAAATTTTATTTCCGAACTTGGAATTGTTTAGAGTATTGTCATGCTGCTGAGAATTTATTATGATAATTTCATAGTTGTCTTCTTTTATAAAAACAAGTATTCGAAAGGTGCTAAACATATGGAATTGAAATACTTTATCTTTAAAGAGGAAGTTCATAAACATAGAATGTTAATAGAACATATTAACACTGATCTTATGATTGTCGACCCTTTAACAAAAGGGTTACCACCCAAAACATTTATTGGTCATGTTGAGAATATGAGCTTTATGTTTACTAGTGAACGGTGAATGTTGTTATTAATGGTTATTTGACCCTCTGAGCTCATTGATATATACAAATTTCTGAAATCTATTTTTTCTACTTTATGTATATACATGCAAATTATGATGCAGAAAACAAATTATGTTATTGTTGATGAAAATGACATTATGTTTGAACTCATTATGGACTTCTCATTATAAAGTCGTATTAAGGAGAAATGATGATATAGTAGTATATGGAAGGAAATGTGTTGATTATATGACATGTAACTGTCATGACTCTTATTCTCTTATTATTGTTGTATTCTTGATTTTGATTGATGATAGAACCAATCTACGTAAGGCCTTTCAATGCGCATTATGATTTATGTAATTATTAAATCATGAAAGTATTATAACTCATTTGAGTCAAGTGGGAGAATATTAGAAAATTATGTAAATTAATTTTTAATGTGAATGTGATTTAATAAAATAAAAGACTCATTGGTTAATGTGAGAAGTTATATATATATATATATATATATATATTATGATACCTAATGAAAATCTAATCTGATGGAGATTAGGAAAGAATAGAATCAGGTTTTGTCGTCTTGTCTTTGAAAAGGAAGTGATTCACGGTTAACCATCAAGAACGGACGTGAAAAGAAAGGAATTGCAAGAGATAGATTAAGGAAAAAAGATTAAAGAAAGTGCTCACATAGGGACTCTCATGGATCAAGGTAAGTTTTTATCTCTATAATAATTGAAGATGATGTGTGAGAATCATAATTGAAAGATCCTTATAATGTGCATTATTGTATGCATTATGTATGTGTTATTTTACAAGCTAATCGAGAGAATGATTGTTACTTTTTAGCAAGATATCAAAGATTATTTATTTTTTAGTTGCATGGAGATAGGAAAAAAACTAATGAAATATTGACTAATAAAAATTTGTTATTAAGATGTTTTTTATTCCTTATAAACTCATAAAATGATACATGAAGATAAAAAATATAATTGTTATTATTTAAATTTGATGTAATATTATTGTGAAGATTAAAAATATGATTGTTATTATTTGATCTATGATATTATTTTGAAGATAAAGTAATATGATTGTTATTATTTAAATTTGTTGTGATATTAGTTTGAAGATAAAAAATATGATTGTTATTATTTAAATTTGTTGTGATATTATTTTAATAAAAAACTCTATAAACATATGATGACCACCAAAAACAAAAACCAAAAAGCAAAGTAAAGCAAGGGAAGTATGATAGACTAATATTTTATATTCTCATTGACTTTAATCGTCTGACTATTGTCAATAAGTAAAACATCTCATTGTAATATTTGGACATTAAAAAATTACGATTACGAAAGAATCACTTCGGCTACCACCTCCAAACTTCTTATTTTTAGTTTCACAAAAATTGTAATTAATTAGTATATTCAAACATTAAGACAACAATTACAAAGATAATGAGTTTGAAACTAAATAAGGGAATCATTAAAAAAAAAATAGAGTTTGAACTATTAGAGCTCTACACGTGTCTGTTAAGATATAAGATAGAAAATACACATGGCATAAAAAAAATTTATATGACCAAAGACATGAATATAATATATATATATATATATATATATATATATATTTTGATAATAAAATTAATTTTATTCACCATGCTTCCTTGTAGGGTACATAAGGCAATTTTTTTCATCTCATTCTTTCCGAAATATAAAAATTAGGGTGAGGTTATTTTCGAAATTTTAATGGATGTATTTATTTATTTGCGAGAAACCTTTTTCACCATTTATATTTGATGACAACGGCTGACTATTTCATATTACTTGAAAAATTAATGTCGTTGTATAATCATGGATATGTCAAATATTTAAAAGTCGAATAACATTCTTTTTTAAAGTCTCTTTTATTGAAATATTAATTAGTTTGAATTTCTACTAAATTAGAATATAACTTATCTAGTTATATGTTATAGAGTCTCAATCATTAATAGAGAGTATTAGATAAAAATCATTAGAATATCTATTCTTGAAACTAGAATTATGAATAAATTGACTCGATTGTGACTACTAATCATGCCAAACTACTTTTCGTTAGAATAGTTATTCTTGACAGTAACTATTTATTTCTACCATATATTTATGTTATCTTTCCTTTTCATTCTCATTTTTCAAATTTTAATCAAATAAAATGATATTTTTCTTAAATTAATAAATAATAACCAAACAGGCCAATGAAAATAATATTTTTGGACATAATATACTTTATAATACAAAATTTGCCTTAATTTTATATCTACAATAACATTTCAGGTCTATTTAAAAAGTGACGGTGCAGTTTCATATTTCCAAGAGCGTCTCTAAAAGAGTTTCTCATAAGAATTTTTTTATCTAAAAAACATTATTTTAATGTACTAACATGAATTTTTAAAATAATAATTTTATTTAAATTTTGAGGAATTTGTGTTTGTAGAATTTATATTTATTCCATTCAAAATTTCAATTTATATAAATACATACTCAATTTGAATCTTATAAAAACTATGTTATAAGATAAGGTTTGAATTGACATATCCAAGTGTATTTCTTATTTTATGGAGCATTTCTGTTAATAATTTGTTACAATTCTAATATTCACGTAATTCAGTGTCACACCCGAGATCCAATATATGAATGTCTGAATAGAAAGAAATTTCGTGTGTACAAAAAAAGTACTTAGGTACGTATGTAACAAATTCAGGCTGACCTTTGGATGACATAACTCACCATGATGAAAATTAGCCAAAATTCACATGATTCCACAAAAAGTTTCACTCTCGAACCAATTATGTGTGAAATGAATTAAATCTATGGTTGATGATAATGATTATTTGGTATAACCAAAACAATAGTAGAGTATTAAACTAATTTTTAGTTTAAAAAAACTTTTGATCTCATGATTCATATTAAAATAGTTTAAATGTCTCAGTGGTATTATCGGGATTCATCTATTAAATAGATCTAAATATCTTATGTTACTCTTATGGATCGACCAATGACCTACTACGAATATTATTAATATTAAATTTAAGAAAATTGGACATGTGTTATAACACTACATAATCCCTCACCTCGAACATTGAACCTATAAGCTAAAAGAAGCGGTAAAGCGATCACACACTCCTTTAGCTCTGCTATCGTCCTACCAAGAACATTACTAAAATCGAGCCTAAGGAGATCAAACATTGACCATAACACTAGAACATGTTTTCATAATCTAATTATATGCAAGCGATTAAACACTCAAGAATATATAAACTTTGAGTAAATAAATCCCAAGAATATATAAACTTTGAGTAAATAAATCCCACGAATATAGACTTTCAAATGTACGAACTTAATATATTCTAACAGTCAATACCAAGTTTATAAGTTTTACGAAAATATCAAGCAACTAATACAAAACCTATAAATTTGGCGACAACATTAAGTGTGCAAACTTGATGTAAACTAATGACCAATACCAAGTGTATAAACTTGGCGACAACATCACGTGACCAATATCAAGGATATAATATAGATAACAATATCAATCAACCGATACTAAGTGCATAAGCTTGACAACGATATCAATACCAAGTGTATATACTTGGCAAATATATATATATATATATATATATATATATATATATATATATATATATATATATATAACAAACTCTTCAAGTGTACGAACTTGATGAATTTCGACAGTCAATACCAAACATATAAGCTTGGCGACGATATCATGGGACCAATGCCAAACATATAAATTTGGAATATATAACAAGACTATTAACCTTGTGACGATGGGTATAAACTTCACGGTAAACATTAAAATATTCTAGTCAAGAAAAATGAAAACTCCAAATTATATATTTAGTTTTATTTTTTCCTTTGTCACTTTTTCTTCTAATCACATGTTTGTCCATTGCTCCTTTTTTATCATACTATTATGTATTTATTATATTTATTACTAATTTCACCTCTTTAATATCGAAATAATTTAAATATCTTAAATATATTATGAGAATTCACCTATTAAATGGATTTAACATCCTACACTTATATGTTGGTTAACAATCTACCATAAATATTATTAAGATGGGTTTTAAGGAAATCGAACTTAAGCCATAAAACTAGAAAGTTCTAACTATAAGTTCTCAAATCGTGCATAAATATTTTGTTGATTTCTTGTTCTCTTCATGTTTGGATGCTAAAAATCGAAGAATTTTTACACTCGTTATGTATTCCTCTGAAGCTATAGTGCATTCGAAATGTTGACATTTTTCTGTATGAAATTAAGTCTGAACTTCACTGATGGTGCATATCTGGTTTGAGGACCACGTGACTAACTTTAAGCAGCACAATTATATTGTATGCATTCAAACTATAACTTTCCTTTTATCCAATTCTATAATATAAGGACTAATACCTGGATTGTATGATTTGCATGATAGATCAAATGTATAATAATTCGTTGTTGTATAGTAAAATTATCCTCCACTAGCAACAGCTGTGAAAGTTCCTTTTGCCTTTTTGTTATATATTTATGTAAAAGTTCAAATCTTGAATTTGTTTGATAACACTAATAAATTAGTTATTACCTTACCAAGACTAGTTTATAAGCTTGACCAATATAAAAATGTTTGATAAATATTTAAAATTAGTTTATTTTAGGAGTTTTTAAGTTATATAAACTACAACTTTCTACTTCAATTAACTTCATGTAACTTATTTAATTTTTTTCACTAATATCTCTTATGTTTTAATATATATTTTTAGTTTTAATATTTTTGATCTATTATTACTCATTTTAATTTTATAGATACAATTAATTAATCATTTTTATTGTTTTTTAATTTTGTATATAGTTCAAATTACATAATGCTACAAGAAAAATTACATAGTGAAAATTGTCAAAAAATAAATTGTGTAACATTAAAATGCGAAATAAAAATTTAATTTAATTAATACTCATTATATCAACATATTTAAATAAAATGACTTGTTCAAATAAAAATAATTACAGAACTTTTTAAAAATAAATAGATGTACTAAAAAGTTTAATAATAATTTAAAAAAAAAATCATTTATATAATTATATCTTTTATGAATTTTATATTTACCAGCTAGTTTAGTTTATAATATCTGATAAAACAAACTATCCAAACACTTTTAATAAAATAAGTTACTTAATCGATTTAGATCTTATAAGTTGGGAATATAGTTATGGGAATGAGAGCCTTATCATATTTATGCCTTGTCAGTTATCTTGTGAGTGCTCTACGTCTCTTATATTTCTTCGTATAACAATTGAACTTTGTCATGTGGAAAGTTTGGGCCACATCTCAGCTGCTACTTTAATTGGTTAAGTTTGGCGTATTATGAAATTGGTTCTCGTACGTTAAGTTTGGCGTGTTATGAAATTGGTTCACGTTCGTTAAGTTTGGCGTTTTATGAATTTGGTTTTTGCAAAAAATTATTGAATTAAGTCATTATTAATATTTTTGTGATAAATAGATTTTTAGAGTTAAAATATTGTATACTACTTTTGTATTTAGTCTAAAATGTAGTTAAAAAATTATTGAATTAATTTTATTTTTTTTATAAATAGATTTTTAGAATTAAAATATTTTGTATTAACTCCTTATTAATGTGAATATTATAATACACGTTAAAAATTTGTTTCATTCTCATATTTTTATGTTTTTAGTGAAATCTAAAATTTAAAGTAGAAAAAAAATCATTTTCACGTTATAATATATAAATATAATATAGACGAAAAATATATTTAAGCTTTATTTAAAATAGAACCAATGACTGAACCAATTCCTTTATTTTCCAATTAATCCAACCATTCTGATTCAGCCTTCGCTAAAGTAAAATAAAAAAATTAATAAAAAAATTTCAACTATAAAATATAATCCACCACAATATTTTCAATTTCACAGTAGTCGTACTTTTGTTCTTGTTAATAAACAATTTTTTGGTATTTATACATTACCTATTCCTTTTAGCATTTTTCACCCTGCATTTAACAACTTTTTATTAATTTAATTTTAATTTTTTTGACAAAATAGGTACATACTAGAAGAGAAGTAAAACTCATCTCTCAACCATCTCCTGATTCTTTCATCATATATGGGAAAGGTACCTGGAACTTGATGTAGAAGGGATAACATGATCTTAAATGAGAATATGCTTCAAGCCATCAAGACAATCCGAAAAATGGGGGGAGTGAAACCCATGATTAATTATATTCATAAAAAAATTGACAACAAATGAAACCACACATGCTCTTCGTGTATGGAACTACGAACTAAAAGATTAACCATGCAAACACAAACTGTGGACACATACAAAAACACACTCAACTAGCAGCAGTAGTACACAATATACAGCGCATTCGAGGGCCACGCGACGTGGTTTCTTCATCTTCAGAGTCTTCGTTAGCATCGTCCTCATAACCATTGTAATCATCATACATTTCTTTCTCTAGGGACGTGGTTTGTTTCTTTTTACTACTAGTGTAAGAGGAATCCATGAGACAATTTGTATGATAACCATGACAGCAAAAGAAAACAATGACCGATACATTCTGTATAGAAAATGGATCAAAACATATACAACATCTTCCACCTCCCCTAGTCTTTGACTTCATCTCCATAGTTCTTAGACTCGGGGATTTCTCAAATACCTGAGAAGCACGAGCGTCACTCATTTTAACCCGTGGCTCATCTTCTTCATTACCTAAAGAAACTCCATGCCTTGCCTCTTTGTAATACTTGATTAAAAGATTGACACAGTCCGCCTATTTCAATAACAGCAAGTCAGAGGGATATTCCGCGGTACCAAATTATTCAGATTCAAGAATTTGGCCTCCTAAGGTCGAGCCAGAGGGAATAGGGAAGAAAAAACACCTTAAGAATATCATTGCACCCATGCCTGAGTGATGTTTCAGTCCTGTAGTCAGTGATAATCTTAACCAGTCGATCCCGGAGCCTACAGAAAGTAGATAGAGATATTAGAGTCAGTGAACATCATGCTTACTGACACATATCTCTAGAACTATAGGCAAGCACAAATCCTAATAGTATTTTCGAATACAATCTATGATCTGATAACAAAGTTTACATTAATTACTTACCGAGGTATTTCCAACCCGTTAGGAACCTTATTTACAATGTAAAGGGGATCGAGATTTCCAACTGTGTGCTCCAATAATATGCCCACCTATTAATTACAATAATCAAGCTTAAAACAGACCGAGAAAGAGTAGAAGTACAAAATAATAGCATAATGGGTCAGTTATTTCTCTCTTTACTTTTTTTCAATTTCGAATCAAAGTTCTAAAAATTAAATAAAATCAAATTTAGAGTACAATGTTTACACTTTTTTGGTAAAAAAAAATGTCCACATTTTTTCCCCTCACATTATATTTGTTGTCGTCATTTTTAAAGCAATATAGAGCCCTAATCACACAAAAAAGTTAATCTTTACATGGATAATCAGTAGTAACTAATCCTACTAAATATGCACTAGCTTAAAGCTAACACATTATATATGTGTGGTCAACCAACATATTCTAATACGACACAATGAACATTCAAGCCTGCCAAAAAGTTAAGTTATCATAGTACCATTTCAGGTTTGTGAAGGCATTGCTTGATCAATTCTTCCCAAAGTTCATCATCATGCTGCATGGTGACAAACTCTACAGCCTGCAAAAAATTATGACCACTTCAAACATAATCACCACAGATCTGATTCACGATTTAGATGTTGGTTGAAACCAAACCCATTCAATTGAAAAAAAAAATTAATTACCTCCTCTATATCCCCCAAATTGTTTATAATAACAGCTAGGGCTTGTTTTGAGTTTCCCATCCTTCCTAAGATGAAGACTTGCTCCCTCAATAGGTCCCTTTTAATGCAAATTTCATAAGCCTGAAAAACAACTCTCAGAAATTTGATTCACAATCATACAGTACAAATAACTGTCAAAGTTTTCCATCGGTTCATCACCTTCTCAAGGGTGTAATGTTGACTGCTACGAAGAAAAGGTAGTAGCATCTTTGGATCATACTCTGCGTAGAGTTCTACCTATGCACATTATACCAAAAAAATTATAGTAAATGACTGAAAAGAATAATTTAATCACGTTTACAAACCATTATTATTCATGTTTAGCTTCAGAAGACAGTTATTGAATCAACCAGGCAAAAACAATGGGAGGAGAGTAGAGCAGTAGGGACTCAGCAAGCAACCAGCATTAATACTAACAACATAACCCTGGTGTTAAAAGGCAAAATGCTCCGTGTTGGTATGCGAAGGTATACTGAAGGGTCATTGTATGCAGTCTTACCGTTGCATGTGCAAAGAGACTGTTTATGGGTTTGAACTTGTGACCATGTGGTCAACAAGATGCAACTTTACGCTGCACCAGAGCTTGTCCTCAGCAATCAGCACTAATATTATGCTATAAAAATTGAGACTGAAATGGTGCAGCCGGAATACCACAGAAATGTATCACAAAAATAGGGGCAATTGCCTTAGACTATTTAAAGATCAATTAAAAATTAGTAAACCTAGATTGAATCAGAATAGCACAATGACCTGATGATTCTAGTTCCAGGGCACACACACTGTTGCACAACAATTAGAGATGCTATATATCCTTATGTGAAGAGTGGGACAGTTCCATGTTAGAGAAGCAGAACAGTGTGCCTTAACAAACTAAAAACCCAAAGCTAAGGATTCGACCACACAAGACCAAACTCAAGGTCATAGAAAATCCCCTCACATCCATGGTTGCATGCTTGTGAATAAAATGTACAGGTCCTGGATTTCTGCTAGCTCAAAGTCTATTACTTATGGCATTTCATACTTTTCAATGTCTTTCAAACTTTATGTCTTGATAAAAATTATTGTTTTAACACTTAACATTACAATACACATAAAACCATTCATGCGTTTACACCTAATTCATGATATCAAATAGTTTTTGACACATCAATTATATCAGAGACTCCATAACCCGCCAAGTAGATTGGTTACATGGATAAACCACCTATGTGTTTTAGGATAAACCTAGCATTACACAATCACATAATCTCTATCCAGGGCACACAGATTAGTACAAATTGTGTTTGTTGTCAATTTCCTTAGATAAACCTTACTTTTATTTGAGCTTGGGACCAGTTACGAAATAATTTTCAACACGCACGTCATAGGAAAATTATCCAAATATAATGTTAAATTTCAATTCATACAGCACAAAGATTCTTCTAACAAAGAAGACTACTAATGCACAAGGCTCCTGACAAGTCGAGTCTGAGGAGGGCCCACATAAAGAGTCTTACCATGCAAGCAAAGAGAGTGCTTTCAAGATTTGAAAACATGATCTCCAAACTTTCAGAGTTATCTCATTGACAAGACAGACACTAGATAAACTTTGGAACAAATACACATGTAAAAATGAGGACGGATAACATTTGTCCCTACAAACACTTATTCGGTGATAATTCACTCAACTTCCTCATTGGTTTAAAATCTTTCATTGGTTAGAACCCTCTGTAGGTAGCCCTTTTTGGGAATACCAATTGATATGCACCCAAACACTTAGGGAAGTCACCCTTAAAAGCTAGTTGTTGTTAAGGGGAAAGAACCAAACACTTAAATACTCCACCAAACATTTCATGTTATTTGATGCGGGACTTAGACACCCAATATTACCTAAGTCCCTATCATTGGATCTAACGTTTCCTTGTTCCTGTACATTTGTCTTGGACCATAATCAATTAGAACCAGAGTTGTCACTTAATGAAGTTTGCTACTTTATTTTCTATAAGAGAAACAAAGGTAGTAATGGCCGAGTGGAACTCAAAATGGCAGACACATGGCTTTCATCAATTGTAATTGTAAATATTAAAGAGAGATTAACTTACTGCTTAGATTTCAAAGCAAAGGAAGCTTGTAAAAAGCTAAATGAAAGAAACAAAACTACCTGCATGTCATGGAAATCTTTCCCAGCATGATGATTTACTTCAAATAATGAATGGAGATACAAATGTAAAAAATATCTACGATCACACTTATTATCAGCATTTAGAAGTTGCTTCACAGCTTCAGGTGGACTTATTAAGTCCCTATTTTGGATCAACAAAGGAACTGCACGCTTGCAATCTAGCATCATTAGTTGAACAACCTGCACAGATAAACATTAAACAAATAGGAGTCCAATGATCATTATATAAAGAAATGAAAACCAATACAGACAGAATTGAACATATATACTGCTTAAAATAGAAAATTCAACAACTCTATAAACAATTGTCAGAATATTGAACTCTTACTCAACCAATTTGGCTTTGTTCATTAATCCTTCTTTGTATGCATTCAATATATCAAGAGATATCAGATATGGCAAACATGGATACCCAGACCTTATTATACTACAATGAAGCTTGTAAAGAAAACAATTCAGGTGATTAAAATAGAATGCCAGCAGATATATGAAACATGAATTTGTCAGGTAAGGTAATACTACAGACCTATGGAGAAAACGGAATTCCAACATTACCATAACTTCTACAAAGCATAATTATACCTTTCCACGAATTGCATCATGTAGGTTATGTTTATCAATAAAATCAAATACTTCTGGCTTCATAAGCTGAAAAAGTCAACCAAAAAAAAAGAAATGTCCATTAGCAGTAATAACAAGTAGACGACATGCTGTAGTATAAAGCATGCGTTAGCATTTAACGGATGTATTGCTGCCTAAACGAAAGAAAAATTACTTTGAACACTTACATCAGCATACAAAGAGAAGGCCTTCTCATATTGCCCATTGATTACATACAACTCTGCCAATGCCTAGCACAAAATAAGAAAATGTTAACATAAATAGATGGTTAACAGATTAAAAAATGCAAGTACAATTAATCAGACTAACCTCCTTAAGTGAATCAGTCATGGACGAAGTATTTAGCTGAGGTTCTATGGCTGAAATTACAGGTAATGCAGAATAAATTACAGAAGGCCAGGATTTTACAGTGGACAAGAGATCCTTATGAAAAGAAGAATTTGTAGCCAATGCAACAAGAGCAACCTGTAGAACCAAAAAGCAGCATAAAAGATTATTTATATCAAGTGAGTTCATTACAGATACTGAGCAAACACATTAATTGTGTGACAGAGACCACTTTGTTTTAGCTAACCTCATAAGCAGTATCACGTAGTCTGGGGTTTTCTGTAGGCATGTAAGGAACTAAAACAGGGAGTTGACGAAGATGTGCAAAGTGGAAAACCCATCTGTTGAAAGCAGCTCATTGAAGACCAATTACAAATCAGAACATAGTAACAGACTAACAAACAATGACATGTTGTACCTCTCCCAAGCTGGAGCTGATCGCCGAAGCAACTTGGGACACAAAGATGCCGCTTCACTGTATTTCCTTTCCACAATCAGATGATCAAGGTACCTAGATCCCACCTGCAAAGATAGTGGAAAAAAAGAAAAACTTCTCATAATACTCAAATGGACAAATTCAACTAGAAGGTAACAAAGCATATACACATAAAATACATTCATCCACTGTGTTTTTTTATACAAAAGAACTAATATTAAAGGGAAGTACAATAATGGATACCAAAAGCAGTTAAGGTACCCTCAAGAGTAAAGACTTCCAAATAACTAAACCAAAACAAACATAAGTACCAATTGCATCAAAATAGAACCTTGAGGAAATTAGAGAAGAAAGCAAACGGTCAATCATGCTTCAATACCAATCAAGTTGATTTCAAGTTTCATATAGATCTATGCACAGCGGGTCAACAATTTTACTTTACATAATCCAATCACCATTAATTATATCGGAAATTATCACAAGATTCATTTAATTTCATCTTGAATGTCTATATAGAGTGTTGTTGATAGCAAAACAAAAGATAATACTTTAACAAACTTCTTGAAAACAAAATAGTTGAGGAGCTTTCACAAACATACAATCAACATACACAAGTGCCTATATATACAATTGTGCACATCTTCATTCCAATGATGTCCTACACAAGTACCCTTTATTCTATATTTTACACTTATAATTTGAATAGCATACAATCAATTAGAAATTATAGACTGAACTATGATAAAACATAATACCTCATCAAGCAGTTCACTTCGTCCCTGACCAGATTCAACCACAGCCAATGCTTTTTCATGCCACCCATGCTGAAGAAGCCACGCAATATGATCTTCAGTATCCCTGATTATTAAAATGCATCAATTTTTCTAAATTATCTAATTTAACTTTTTCAGATCTTTAGAAAAACTTAGAACAAAAACATGATATTTTAAAGGCTTAATTGCCCTTTTTATCACTCAACTTTGGTACTATTGCAAATTTTCCATTCAATTTTTTTCGTTCATTGTACTGTATAATTTAAAAAATTAAACATACATTACCAATCCGTCAATTGGCAAACAACTCATGACTTGACCAATTAAACAAGTGGAAAATTTAATGTTGGCCTATGTAGCATGGCACCACATGTTAATTCTAGTATTAGTGTTGTGTGTTGTGGACATTAACCTTGCACCATTGACAACATCATAAACCCAAACTAGTTGTTTGAACTTAACTTTTCATTTTTCAGAAGCCACGGTCACGATCTCAAAAAATGGACGGCCATCGCCAACATGTCCTCCCTCACTACCATCATCAACCTCACCCCCTCCATCATTCTCTCCAGCATCCCCATCCATCCACACCCTTGACTCCCCTCCTTCCTCGACAACTTCCCCCTAGTGCTAAAAATATATTTTCGTTTCATATTTTCAACACACACCACCATAAGAAGAATCAAAACAATGTCGAGAATGAGTGGAGCCATGTTGCCAAACAAATTGAAGATGGTTCAATGGAAGCATTCAAGCAGTTAAAAAGTAAGAGAATTGTTGAAGTGGTGGGTTCTAATTTGGGTTGGAAACAACTACTTGACACAACCTATGTTCAACAAACTTGCGATGCACACAAAGAGGCCATTTTATTATGGACGGAGTCAAGGGCCACACGTGGGACTTAGGAGCATGGGAATGTGAGGGTTTCTGTTGAGAAATTATTTAACATGAACGACCTCTCGCCGTAAGAAACATGCCACTAGCAATTACTGTTTTACCAATTGGATCCTGATGAGTCGAGGTCGAGGCGGTGATAAAGGGGGAGGAGTAAGGTATTTTGGTGAAATATGAGCACTTTGAGGGTTTTGACTCTTCTCGTGTTCCATTGGAGCCTTAGGTGAACGTGCTTGGAAGGGATATTGTTGAGGGGGTGTGTCTATGTGATAGAGGTAAACGAAAAGAGTGGATGGGTCAAATCCTGGGGCGGTGGACTTGGGCTAGGAGAGTGTGGGTGGGTGGGGGAGGTTACAAATGAGGAAGGTTTGGACTTTAAGTGGGTTAGTTGAAGTGGTTAAGACACAAAGGAAAATAAAATATCAAAAGAGAATGGGAGTTAGTGGAAGGGGAACTTGGAACTCCAAAAGGTTTAAGGAGAAGTGGTATTGAAGACCCTTATGAGGAAGAATGAGTGGAGCCACATTTTTAGAAAGTTGGGGTTGGAGTAGAGGAAGGGAGGGTAGTCCCAGGTGAGGTAGGGATTTGGGTGGCAATGAAGAATTGAGAATGCAGGGATGGGGTGGTTGTGGGGCTGGTTAGGATGTGTGTTAAGGTTCAGAGTGGACGGTAGTTATATTTAGAATTAGTGCACATGATCACGCCAACTTGGAATTGTATCACTTATTTTATTGGCAACGCTATCATAGTAGTTTTCCAATTGATGGATTGGTAAAATGTTTTTAATTTTTTAACTCATATGGTACAATGGGCGGAAAAAAAATTCAGAGGCAAAATTTGTGGAAGTGACAAAGTTGAGAAGTAAAAAGTGCAATTACACCATTTTAAATGTATTAAAAAATTCCAGCATATTGTTTTAGCAAGAACTTTTAGATAAATAACAGACCCCATATGTTTTTATTTTAAATGATATAGCTTCTTACTACCATAACAACAGCCTGTGTTGCAGGGTCAATTAAGGGAGGGAGGTTAAAATTTCCAATAGCAAAGTGTACAAGTGTGAAGGATAACATGGATAGATGCCAGCATTCAGACATCAATTTTTTATACTAAAATGAGTGACAAAAATTCCTTAGACTATCATTTTGTAATTCTATAATCTAGTGAAATACAATAATATAGGAAATATTCGACGTAACACAACTACCAATTAACTGACAACAATGATACCCAAATCAAGCTACTGCAATTTGCATTGGAACATTCTCAAGGGCACATCATATCTTGTCTTAGAAAATACAAACAAACACAAAACAGCATATATCATACTAAGTGGATATGACGAGGTTTAAGACAACTTTTTATCAAAAGAATATTTCTTTTCGTACTAAATCCCTCCCCTTTCCTGGGGGTGGATATGATGAACAGTTTAAACTACAAATATTGTCATCTTTCAATGCATAATAAACAAAGGAAACATCACATATTATGTATTTGTCAAAAACATTTTATCAAGATCCCTCTCAATACTTTTAGGGTCACAAGTCATACATAAACGCATCCAAAAAATTTAAAACAGTACAATAGAAATTGAAATCAACCTTGGCTTGGCAATAACTACATCCTTCAGAGATACAATATAGTAAAGTGGTTCATCACCTGCAGCCCACTGACCACCAGCATAACTGCTACCTACATTTGAATGAAAAACAATATGTTACTAAGGTGCATATTAGGAAGGATCACAGAGGATCCAGGTCTCTCAGGGAGGGAATGATTGAAGTCAAAGATTTCAAGAGACACAATCCAATGGAGAAAATGGTAAATGCTAACGGATTTCCATTGAGGCAAGGCAACCAAGGGGAATTTGGGGAGGAAAAATTAATCTGTATGACTATAAAAGGAAAAGAGATGAGAAGATGGACAGGTGACAAAAAAGGTGAAGAGTAGGGGTGTGCAGAATCTCTTGAATACTGTCACCTATTTTCTGTCGGTTATTTGTCTCCCACTGTAATCCCCACTATGCAGGCAGTGATATCATACTAATATCCGGTGGAATTAAATACAGCATATTCAACATAGCTGAATATGCTTCAAAACATCACAAACAAAGTACGCCAAATGTTAACCTGAGAAGGGAGCATGTGCAAGAGAATAGTCTTTCGCCCTGTAATGCTCAAACCCATGTACTGGCAGAGCATCTGTAGAAAGCTCATCATTATTCCATGTTACTATTCTTACTTCTGGTCTTTGAGCATTGCCCTGTTCAAAATTATTTTACTCACGCTCATAACAAAGTCAATTTTTTTAATGTACACATGTATTGAATAGATCACTGTGTAAGAGATATGTATTCAATACAACAATAGTTATTCTAAAGATAACAGGACATGGTATGTGCAAGATACATAGTTTAAAATGTATAAAATTCATAAAATATAATAAATATATAATTGCAATTTTATAGATCCAAATTAAAAACACATTTTTTAGGCATTGCTGAAATAAATAAAAAATTACAAACCATTGTCATCATAAATTACTTCCTATTATTTACAAATTACATATAGGGATAACAATATCTATCTCTTTTTTTTTCCTTTAAATAATTCATAAAGAGACTATGTTCCTATATTACACATACTTGTATGTTTCAGTTTCATGTAGTTTTATTAGGTATAAATGTTTTAAAGCCATGGAACCTTCAACAATATCAGTATAAGATATGCGAAACAAATAAAGGTAGTGGTGTTTCACAAGTTTTGATACTTCATTAACAATTATTGAACATCTAGGAGTATCGATATCAAGTATGTGAAGCAAACTGAAGTATCAATGCTTCATATTATAATACACTAAATACTCTTTATTTTTGGCAAATACAATATAAATTTGATTGCTTCCATTCTGATTTTGTTATGCAGCTTGAGTTCATTATTTTCTACACCCCCAATAAGTAATAGTGCCCTCAATAAATAGTAAATAATGAGCATGCTACATGCCTGACTGTAATATATATGAAAATGTCTAACTAAGGAAGCAGCATGGTGCTGATCTGGTACCAAATGATCAAATTCATTGTTTGATCCTTCACAAAATGTAATAACAAATAAATAAAATTTTCAGCATGCCGACCAGGAAATTATACTTCAAATTATGATATTTGGAGAAATTTACCATTACTTGAGTAAAAGACAGAAGAATGAACAAAGAAAACAAGTTGTAGCATATAAACAAAGGGAGGAATTTACAACTGGATAGAAGGTCAGCATGAAAATTAAAGAATTTCATTTCATTGTTAACAATGAGCATAAATACCTGCCGTGAATGAGCAGAGCTACTAAAATCCTTATCTCCATCTTCTTCTCCAGGAATATATGCAAGAACAACCAAAGCATCACCAAAGGGAGCAAGCCCTGAGATGAAGTAGCTGGTTTGGAAAGATGCCACAATGTCCACCTGGACCACACCAGAAAGAGGAACTTGCCTGAATGACCCATTCGCTGCCCTTTGGTGATTTGTCCTTATTGAAGCAATTTTGACAGATGTTCCCCATCCAATAACCAAGAGGGTATCATCCTACAAGTGATGGAAGGCATTAAGCTCCACAGTTTTATCAAGAGATATAAAGGAACATATGAAATAATGGTCTTGCCACAGTTCAAATTACAATGCCACAGAATAAGCCTTCAATTATAGCAGTAGAGAGAGACTGCATGAAAAGAATGAGATAACTCGACAGCATGCCTAAATCATTTGACTAACCTGCCAGACCAGGTGAGGAAGTAAAAGCTCGGGGCGTGGGCTTCCTCGTGGTTTTTCAATAAATGTAACACGCTGGTCATTGGCAGTATCATAAACCTTCACTCCTGCATCATTTGCCCAAGCAACAAGACTTGCTCTCCATTTCACAGCATGTATTGAACCTTCAGCAGAGTGCAAAACCTTTGGGAGATGGTAGAGTGGGGTCGTTGTAACGTTAACAAACAGAAATTACTGTAGAGTAGAGAAGAGAAATCCCAAGTACTAAAACATTCTGACAAACCTGATCGCGGTAGCCCAACCATTTCTTTGAATTTAAATATAAATGACCAGCCAAACCACCAGCAACAAATCTCCTGGACATTTTCCTTGCATAATCTGGATCCAACGCAACTGCCTTCATTGGCCGATGGTACTCAAACTTTAATTTCTCATCAGTGAAAAGGCTGTTTATCACAACTGATCCGTCATCAGAACAGCTTCCAATATATTCACCTTCTGTGTCAAAACTAAGGTCGTTGACAACAGAAGCATGTGCAGAGTATTCCTTAACCTATAACAAGGTAACTCAATTAGAAACGGATTCCTATAAATAACACAACACGCAAGCAATTGACCATGACTCATGAGCCAACAGCCGCTAGACAAAAAATTTCAAAGCGCAGTGTCAACATAAACCAAAATACATCCATAAACCCAAGCATAATATGATTTTGAAGATAATATCACGAAAACAACTTAACAATCGCACGAATTATTTCTTTCCATAAATATAATCAAGCCAGCTCCAATTTGAGTAAATAACAGTTGACGACAGCGGCTACATGAAATCTCAAAGCGCAGAGTCAGCATAAACCAAATTATATCCATAATCCTTATCATACATTTGAAGAGAGTATGAACGAACGAAGCTCAATAATACAGATTGTTCCGTTCCGTAAATTTGATCTAGCCAGTTCGATTTCGAGTAACAGGTCTAACTCACGGAAATTGCGAAATTCTCAATCACAAAATAGCGGCTATGCGAAATCTCAAAGCGCACACTACTAGCATAAGTCAAATAATATCCACAATTGCTAGCAATAGAACGTCAACACACGCATGCTCTCAATCACACAAAATATTTCGCTCCATAAATTTGATCTAACCAGCTCCAATTCGAGTAATAACAGCTCAGATACACAGTAATAGGGAGATTCTCCACGACGAATTACGCAACGAATAGATGATAACATAACTAACCTGATTCCCGAGAAAATCAAGGATGTGAACGGTGCCGCCGTGTGTGCCGAGAGCGATCATCCGTTCGGCGACGGCAATACACGACGCGGCGTCACTCGCTAGCAGCGAAGGTATGCTACCTCCCATTCTCTGGTACTTGAGCCTCGGTTCCTCTTCCTCTTCTTCATCTTCCACTTCTTCTTCCTCTTCTTCTTCCTCTTCGTCTTCCTCTTCTCTCTCGTCGTCTCCTTCGACGCCGTTCTCAGACGGAAACGGAGCCATTCGGATAGTTATCGCGTGCGGCCTCGTCCCGAGAACAATGGTGAGTTGGCCAAAATGCGAAATGAGCGAAAGTGAGAAATTAGATCTGTTTGGTTGCGCTAAGAAAATCTTTTTTATTTAACTATTATCATTATTCCTTTCTTTGTTTCCTCTCTTTTTTAAAAATGAAATTTCGGTGTTACAAAATTTCTCAAGAAAGAGGAAAGTTTCAAACGGTCCCTCGATAAAGTATATCATTGAGTAGACGACAAAAAACAACGAGGTGTTAGGTGCTCATTAGTTAAGACGTGTAGTTGCACTCGGATCCTCTACGTCCAGTTTTGCCTTCCGCCACCATCTTGCGACATCACAGTCCTTGATTAATCGTTAATGCAGAAATCCAATGGTTCTAATTTCTGATGCAGGGAGAGCATCCAAACAAAATTCTTAGTTTAAAAAAAATGTGATGGAAAAACTCTAGTTATGTTTTATAATTCATGGTCAAATTCAGGATAAATTATTTACTTCATCAATTTTTATAAATATATGTTTTTTAATTTGTAAATATTCCATTTGAGAAAATAGAAGGCTACTTTAAAACTGTTTTAATTTTTAAATAAATTTAAAATATCAAGAAGATTTTTCATTTTTTTTTAATTTACTTACGAAAATCAAATTTAAACAACTTAAAACATAACTACATGTTAAAAAAAAATCAACTAAACCTATAATATAAAAATGCGAAGGGCTCGTAGCGGATGAAATCAGTAATGAACGAAGGTCCACCCTGTCCGTCGTGGACTGATAATAGACAGAAGGCACTTTTTTTCTTCACCCCTATGTTTTCAACTTGAATCCTATGGAATAGGAAATGTCCAGTATATCCTTAATGTAAAGGTAAATAAGATCTCACTTTCTTCTTATTTTCTTCCATTTCATCTTTTCCGTCTTGACTTTAGGAGTGCACCTTTGTTCTTGCAGTTGGCTAATTCTCCAACCAGATCAATTGTCATCTAAATCCAATATATTTAAAAAAAATTGTCTATTTTATCTTTAATCTTGCTGATATTCATATTGAGATGGATCTTCTGAATATAATCATCCACAGTTTTATTCTGGAAGTCTTTTTTCTTACTCTAAATGCAAAAATTCAAAAAATGTAATAAAAGCAATTTGGAATTTAAAAAAAAAAAATGGGTACAGATCACAATTAATTTGGTGCAGGAAGAATTGGCCCTTACAATTTTGTTCCATGAAACATTGTGTGATCTCTTTGTTGTTGTCTCTTATATTGGTTGAATAAGTTTTTCTCATTTAAATTGTGTAAAATGATAATTTTTTATATTATGAAATTTAAAATATATTATAATTTTAAAATATATTTGGAATTATACAATCCCAAATGTATTTTGAGATTCATACAAGATTACTTAATTTAAAATATATTTAAAAAATTGAATATATACTAAAATATGTAATTCTAGATTTGAAAATGCATTCGATAAATATAATTGTTAATAATTATGTTTGAAATAATTTATTCGACCATTTGTATTTGTTTTGATAAAAATATTTTAGATCCATCAAACGTGTAAACAAACAGTCAAATGAATATCAACTCGTGTTTTGTTCATTAGGTATTCAAAATTTGTTGAAAACAATAAATCATTAGGTTTAATTTAACCATTGGAAAGGAGTTTAGCTATATGATTTAATTCTTCAACCCACAATTTCAACTTTGATAACTTTTGGGTCAATAAATATTTGACCTAATCTTAAGATGGGTAAAACATACCCAATATTATTATTAGAGTATTTAATTTTACATCCTATTTTTTTATATATTTCATAAATATTAACATTTCTATTTGGCTATTATTTTAGAAGGCGTGGTTGGAAAGCTTAGAGGACTTTGCAAATGTTCAAGATGAACAAAACTTTTTATAACATTGTAAAACCACTAGAATATATATTAGAAATCACTCCGAATTTTAAAATTTAAAATAAATTCCTATAATAACTTATAAATTATATAATATAGAATAAAGTTTTGAATTTAAAAGTCACGTATATTCTCTCTATTGTATAATCTAAAATTATTTCTAAATTCTACAATATTACAAATATAAGGATCGCTGAATTTAAAAGAATATGCAAAACTCAGAAAAATGAAAACATAAATCTTACATTTTTCATGCCAACAACAAATACACATTTAGTGACAAGACAAGAATGAAGTTGTGGTGGACGACAAATAATCACATAAAACAAGAAAAAGAGTTGGGGTAAAAAGAGTGAAGAGAATAAAAATAATTAGAAAAATTAGGTTAGTTTTATCTTTTATGTGTCTTTAAGAGTTCAAGAAATAAATAAAAAAACAATCTTAATTCTTAAATATATTATTTAGCATAATAAAGAGTATTTAAACCTAGTTAAGAAATGTCTTTTTTTAATATGTCTCTAATAACGATGATGTTTTTTCTTTTATTAAGAGTGTTAGTTGTCCTTTGATTAAATTGATTAATCTTGTTGTGATAACTTTTTCTATTTAGATGATATGATATATGAGGAATTATGCTAGATTTCATGATAAAATTGAAGTTTTTAAGACTATTTCGGTAATTAAAGATTTAACTTGTTTAGTGGAAAATTCGTTTAAAGCTTTAATGAAGAATGATATGTTGGATTTCAATGTGATTAAGTTTTTTTGTATTAATACTCGTAGCCCCTGTTTGGATTGGGGGGGTGGCACTGTAGCCGCAGACAAATGTTGGGTGTCACCCCCGTTTGAATATGTTGATGGGTGAGGGTGAGGGTGAGGTTGAGGAGAAAGTTGGCCAAAATGAGGGTCTTCTGAGAAGTGAAGAGAAAGGAGAGGGTGAGTGAGTGAGTGTCACGTAGGATGGAGTGAAATATCATTTGTGCCCTCACTTTAATTTTGGACGTATGTGAGCATTGTACGTGAAGCATGCATGAGCATTTGTGAAAACAAGCTTTTCAGCAACAAATGAGATTCCTGAACAAGTCAGGAATCTGTTTGACCAAATTCAAAACTCAATGAATGCATAGTCAAGTTGGTGAGAGAGGGTGGATGAGCGTAATAAAGAGCTCCAGCAATATATATGTGGTTACCAAGCTCAGAAACCTCACAAACCTCACAAAGCATAGCAAAAGCAATTTGGTTATTCACAAAGCACATACATAGAGAGCTTGGAGAGGGTCGTGAGTGCGCTTGGTTCTTCGTTTGTGACCTCAGGTGAGTTGTGTGTGAGTTTAGTTTCACTCTTAATCGATTATCACTGAAAATGAGCGTATGCAATAATCGATTATCTGGAAAAAAAATAGTTGATAATCGATTATGTTCATCACATAATCGATTATATGTAAAAAAATTTGTGAGATAATCGATCATGGTCGTTTTTGCACTGGAAGCATAATCGATTATGTGCCATAAAGATTTAGATAATCGATTATGTCGTATTTTGCACTGGGTTGATAATCGATTATGGTTCTAATTTTCCAGATTTATGATTTTATGTTTTTTGAACTAATTTTTCAATGATTTTTTTTTCCGGCACAGTTTGATCAATCTTAGACTTGCATTGTGTTGTGGTTTTGTTATGCTCTCTTGATGTATGTGTTTAATTTTTTAAAACTGTGTTTGGATGTTTAGTTTTATTTTGAATTTAATTTGTTTAAATTATTTCAAAGTAGTTGTTAATGAGTTTTTAATTTTAGATGTGAATGTTTAGGAAATTTGATTATCTAAAATTGTATATTGTTAATTGTTAATGTAAAAATTTCATAAAATTTGAATATGTTATTTTTGTGACATGAATTGAATTGAATTTATAGATTGAAATTAGAGATGAATATATTATTTTAAAATATTGTTATTAAAAAGATTATAAAAATTGTTGGAGTAATTTAAAAACAGAAAAACCAAATATACATAATATTTTTTTTGAACATTTTATAATGTTAATAAATAAATTTATGAATGTATAGATAGTATTTTTTTTAAAACTTTGAAGCTGTTAATAAATAAATTTTTTGATTTAAATTTACAGAATAGACTATTTTTTAGAAATTATTATTTTTACAGAATGTAAATATAATTTTTTAATGTTATTTTTTTAAAACAAATATTGTATTAATAAAAAAAAACAGAAAAAGATTACATAATAAATTAGAATTTTTAATAATATGTGTACATAGTTACATAAAATTTTTTAATGTTATTATGAAAAAATTTAAACAAATATTGTAGTAATTAAAAAGAACAGAATAAAATTACATAATAAATTTGATTTTATAATAATATGGGTAGATAATTATATTTTTTTTTAACACTTAATGCTTTATTAGAAAAATATTTATTTATTTGAGATGATTATTTTTATAGAATGGAAATACAAATTTTGAATGTTATATTTATAATTTTTTTTCATTTAATGTTATGAAAATATATATAATTTATTTCTCATAATTTACGTAAATTGTTAATATTATTATTTAAAAATTAAATCAAATATTGTAGTAATTTAAAAAAAAAACAGAAAAAGGTTACGTAATAAATTAAAAATTTTACATAGTTAATACATTTATTTATTTATAGTTAATATTTTGACATAATGGCAAATTTGATATAATAACTGTTAACAGAAGTTTTTATAGAAATTAATAATGTTATAGAGAGTTTTATTGTTACATATGTAATTAAAAAAATTAATAATATTATACAAAAATTTTTATTGTTACAAAATGTAAATGTAATTTAAAATATTAAAAATATTATTGTACCAAAACCCTAAAAAAAAAGTTAAGAGAACATATATTTATTTTTTGATTGATTAAATTATAATTTTGTTATTGTATATTTATTTTGTTATATTACATAAATTAAACGATAGAGTCATTTACAATAAAATGTTTATTATAATTATTTAAAATTAGATATTAGGATTATTGTATTGGTGTAGAAATGACCTATATGCTGAGCATGTACACCACTATCGACGTCATGCCTCATACCAATACTCAGAGTCTGATATTTGGGCAATGTTTGTGGAGCTTAACATCCTGGACGAACAAGTCATGGATCAATGCTACGAGTTCTTATGTGAGCATCCAGGCAGGGTTAAACAACTATTTGGAATGCCATATGAGCATCGCATGACAAAGTTGATTGGATTTATGACTAGGCGTTGATTTCATATTTGTGCATCGGCGTTACCTTTGACTGTGTTTGTTTATTATTGGACATCTAATATTTTGCTTTGTGAACTTGTACTTTCATTGACATGTAATATTTTGCTTTGAGAACTTGTACTTTCATTGGCATGTAATATTTTGCTTTGTGAACTTGTACTATTGGGCTTCAAATGACCTACCATTATGTTTATGATATCATGTTAACTTCTGTTTAGTTATTTATTGTAGTAATTGCATTATACATGACATCATCATCCCAGAAACGTAACAGAACCCATAAGGGTAAATCTCCAGCAGAAGATGTTGTCGTTCCTCCTCAGCCAGCAATGACGATTGAACAAGTTCTTGATTATTCAAGATACTTTAGTATTAAACGTAAAATGTTGGTGTTTGAAAAAAAGTTTCACACAAGACCAGTATTACTACCTAAAGTTATGCATACTCCATTTTTTGCTGCTCCAGGATTTGAATTCCAAAATGCTTTGAATTGGCAAGGTTTACAACCTTTCCTTGGAATTAATCTTCCGTATTATGAGGACTTGGTAAGAGTATTTTATACAAATGTAAAAATCACACTTGTTGGTCACCTTGCCATTGAGATTTGTGGAACAATGATACACATTAAAGAAATGGATTGGATGACCATTGCTCATCTCCAGTATGACAGTCTTAAGTTAACGCCTGGGACGATCCATGAGGAACTGAATTTTGATCGAGCACTGGCATTATCGTCCATGATTCGTGAAGATGTTGAAGGTGAAAATCTCAGAAATGCCGGTAGTCTGAAAATGAATGACCGACTGTTGCATTACACATGGGTGCATATCTTGTGCCCTTGTGGAAGCAACTTTGCACAACTACTGAATGAAGATATTTTGATGTTGTGGTTAATAAAAAATAATATACGCATTAATTGGCCTCATTACATCATGCAGCACATCATCAAATGTCAGAATAACAAAATGCCTCTCCCATATGCAAATTTGATCACGAGGATCTTGCAGGTGTATGGCTTCGACTTGAATGAGCAACCAATAATGCTAGGCTGGAATCATTACTTTGGGAAAAAGAGTATGACAAAATTAAATATATTCCAAGTCAATGGCGTATGGCAACTTGGTAGGCCTCACCATGCACACGAAGAAGATGATGAACAGGATGAATTGCCAGCACAAGATGTTGAAGGTGGTCAACCTGAGGCGGCAATCCCAATCAAACCGAATTGTTAACCCAAATTTTGTCCGGGATACAAAACATGAATACCCGCATTGACAGGGTTGATCAAAGGATGGACCGGATTGAGGATACTCTGAATGACATTCGACGTCATCAAGGCCATTGATTGTGTTATCATTATGTTATTGTCATTGTTATTTTTAGGGTTTAGGGTTTAGGGTTTAGGGTTTAGGGTTTATGGTTTAGGGTTTAGGGTTTGATACAAACTTAAGAATGCTATTTTAAACTTATTCATTGTTCAATTTTATTGTTTTCTTAAAAGCAGATTAGAAGTGACATGGTTCTAGGCTGTAATTTTTTCAAATGGTGCATTGAAGACGTTGCCAATGAAAAAGATGCAATTATTATCATACAACGGAATAAGATATATCTTGTAGAAATCCGTTTGAAGGTCTTCACAACAAAGATTAAAATGTTATTATTGGTGATGTCTTTTCTTTTTCTAATTAACATTATTATGTTCTTCATTTTTACATAATTTCAAAATTACAAACAAATTAACATGTCTTTATATTTATTTATGGATAAAATGTAATGACTTTATATTATATATTTTGACAACTACTTAATATTCATGTTATATTCTAAATATCTATTTTCTTTTTAAAATATATTCATTTTGATATTCATAATAATGAAAATCATTATTAAAATTAATTTTATATATATTTCTATATATATAATATAACATAATTTAAAAATTCATATATAATATTAAAATTATGAAAATAAATTCACTTAAGTAA
>Ga0123342_1000169_pt1 | contig 86118 bp, 44 predicted proteins | sample Turbeawhitnodule_FD_89960 | JGI IMG/M metagenome (GOLD analysis project Ga0123342, IMG submission 89960) | Root nodule microbial communities of legume samples collected from Mexico - Turtle bean Mexico white nodule | ecosystem: Host-associated > Plants > Roots > Nodule | place: Mexico: Nepantla...
TTCAAACCACTACGGACCCAGAATGAAGTTGCAGAAATTAGGCCGGAATTTCACAAGTTTCGGTAGAGGATAGCCTTGGTTTTAACAAAATTTCTGAAAATTCTCCCGAAATAGTTTTTTCCTGAAATTCCACCCATGAATCTACACTGAATTTGGGACAAAACACGACAAATTTCAGCTCAAACGGGTTAGTATTCAGCCACGAAAAAAATCAAACAGTTTCACACACAACGAACCTTCATTTCAGCCATGGCATTGACGAATAAAAAATTTATTGCCAATCTTGTGGGACGAATCTGGGGCTCAAACCTCATCCAAAACTCAATAGACTCAGTGACGAATGTCTGGTAAAAATTTCAGACCAAAATACCCAACGAGTAAGGCGTAGTAAGTCCCAGACCGAGAGTGAACAAAACTGATTTTCCGAAAACAAAACCTCCTGGATTTTCTTCCCCGTATCTTCTTTTTGTGATTCGTTTATGGACGTGCCTCCTTACCTGGGTTCCAACAACATACGAAAGTGCTTGTGTGAATTTATTTCAGCGCAATACGGAACCTAGAATAATATTGCAGAAATTAGGCCGGAATTTCACAAGTTTCGGTATAAGATAGCCTTGGTTTGCACAAAATTTCAGAAAAATTCTCCCAGAATAGTTTTTTCCTGAAATTCCACCCAAGAATCTCCACCGAATTTTAGACAAAAAGCGACAAATTTCATATCAAACGGATGAGTATTCACCCACAAAAAAATCAAACAGTTTCACACACAAACGAACCTTCCTTTCAATACTGGCAGTGACGAATAAAAAATTTATTACCAATCTTGTGGGACGAATCTGGGACTCAAACCACAGCCAAAACTCAGTACATACAGTAACGAATGTCTGGTAAAAATTTCAGACCAAAATACCCAAGGAGTAAGGCGTAGTAAGTCCCAGACCGAGATAGAACAAAACTGATTTTCCGAAAACAAAAGATCCTGTATTTTCTTCCCCGTATATTCTTTTTGTGATTCGTTTATGGATGTGCCTCCTTTCCTTGGTGCAAACAACATACGAAAGTGCTTGTGTGAATTTTTTTCAGCGCAATACGGACCCAAAATGAAATTGCAGAAATTAGGCCGGAATTTCACATGTTTCGGTAGAGGATAGCCTTGGTTTGCACAAAATTTCTGAAAAATTCTCCCGGAATATTTTTTCCTGAAATTCCACCCAAGAATCTCCACTGAATTTCGGAAAAAACGCGACAAATTTCAGGTTAAACGGATGAGTATTCACCCTCGAAAAAAATCAAAAAGTTTCACACACAAATGAACCTTCCCTTCAGCCCTGGCAGTGACGAATAAAAAATTTATTGTCAATCTTGTGGGACGAATCTGGGACTCAAACCTCAGCCAAAACTCAATAGAGACAGTGACGAATGTCTGGTTAAAATTTCAGACCAAAATACCCAAGGAGTAAGGCATAGTAAGTCCCAGACCGACAGTGAACAAAATCGATTTTCCGAAAACAAAACCTCCTGGATTTTCTTCCCCGTATCTTCTTTTTGTGATTCGTTTATGGACGTGCCTCCTTTCCTGGGTGCAAACAACATACGAAAGAGCTTGTGTTAATTTTTTTCAGCGCAATACGGACCCAGAATGAAATTGCAGAAATTAGGCCGGAATTTCACATGTTCCGGTAGACGATAGCCTTGGTTTGCACAAAATTTCTGAACAATTCTCCCGGAATAGTTTATTCCTGAAATTCCACCCAAGAATCTCACATGAATTTCGGAAAAACCGCGACAAATTTCAGGTCAAACGGATGAGTATTCACCCACGAACAAAATTCAAATAGTTTCACACACAAACGAACCTTCCTTTCAGCACTGGCAGTGACGAATACAAAATTTATTGCCAATCTTGTGGGACGAATCTGAGGCTCAAATCTCAGCCAAAACTCAATAGACACAGTGACGAATTTCTGGTAAAAATTTCTGAAAAAATACCCAAGGAGTAAGGCGTAGTAAGTCCCAGACCGAGAGTGAACAAAAACGGTTTTCACATTTTTGGTAGAGGATAGCCCTGGTTTGCACAAAATTTCTAAAAAATTCTCCCGGAATAGTTTTTTCCTGAAATTCCACCCAAGAATCTCCACTGAATTTCGGAAAAAACGCGACAAATTTCAGGTTAAACGGATGAGTATTCACCCACGAAAAAAATCAAACAGTTTCACACACAAACGAACCTTCCTTTCAGCCCTCGCAGTGACGAATAAAAAATTTATTGTCAATCTTATGAGACGAATTTGGGGCTCAAACTTCAGCCAAAACTCAATACACACAGTGACGAATGTCTGGTAAAAATTTCAGACCAAAATACCCGAGGAGTAAGGCATAGTAAGTCCCAAACCGAGAGTGAACAAAACCGGTTTTCCGAAAACAAAACCTCCTGGATTTTCTTCTCCGTATCTTCCTTTTGTGATTCGTTTCTGGACGTGCCTCCTTGCCTGGGTGCAAATAACATACGAAAGTGCTTGTGTGAATTTTTTTCAGTGCAATACGGAGCCCAAAACGAAATTGCATAAATTAGGCCGGAATTTCACAAGTTTCGGTAGAGGATAGCCTTTGTTTACACAAAATTTCTGAAAAATTCTCCCATAATAGTTTTTTCCTGAAATTCCACCCAAGAATCTCCACTGAATTTGGGACAAAACGCGACAAATTTCAGGTCAAACGGATGAGTACTCACCCACACAAAAAATCAAACAGTTTCACACACAAACGAACCTTCCTTTCAGCACTGGCAGTGACGAATCCAAAATTTATTGCCAATCTTGTGGGACGAATCTGGGGCTTAAACCTCAGCCAAAACTCAATAGACACAGTGACGAATGTCTAGTAAAAATTTTAGACCAAAATACCCAAGAAGTAAGGCGTAGTAAGTAACAGACCGAGAGTGAACAAAACCGGTTTTTCGAAAACAAAACCTCATTTTCTTCCCTATATCTTCTTTTTGTGATTCGTTTATGGACGTGCCTCCTTTCCTGGGTGCAAACAACATACGAAAGTGCTTGTGTGAATTTTTTTTCAACGCAATACGGACCCAGAACGAAATTGCATAAATGAGGCCGGAATTTCACAAGTTACGGTAGAGGATAGCATTGGTTTGCACAAAATTTCTGAAAAATTCTCCCGGAATAGTTTTTTCCTGAAATAACACCCAAGAATCTCCACTCGATTTGGGACAAAACGTGACAAATTTCAGGTCAAACGGATGAGTATTCATCGACGAAAAAAATCATTTAGTTTCACACACACACGAACCTTCCTTTCAGCCCTAGCATTGACGAATAAAATTTTGTTTGCCAAATTTGTGGGACGAATCTGGGACTCAAACCTTAGCCAAAACTCAATAGACACAGTGACGAATGTGTGGTAAAAATTTCAGACCAAAATACCCAAGGAGTAAGGCGTATTAAGTCTCAAACCGAGAGTGAACAAAACCGGTTTTCCAAAAACAAAACCTCCTGGCTTTTCTTCCCCGTATCTTCTTTTTTTGATTCGTTTATGGACGTGTCTCCTTGCCTGGGTGCAAACAACAACGAAAGTGCTTGTGTGAATTTTTTTCAGCGCAATACGGACCCCATAACGAAATTGCAGAAATTAGGCCGGAATTTCACAAGTTTCGGTAGAGGGCCTTGGTTTACACAAAATTTCTGAAAAATTCTCCCGGAATAGTTTTTTCCTAAAATTCCACCCAAGAATCTCCACTGAATTTGGGACAAAAAGCGACAAATTTCAAGTCAAACGGATGAGTATTCAGCCACGAAAAAAATCAAACAGTTTCACATACAAACGAATCTTCCTTTCAACTCTGGCAGTGACAAATATAAAATTTATTGCCAATTTTGTGGGACGAATCTGGGGCTCAAACCTCAACCAAAACTCAATAGACACAGTGACGAATGTCTGGTAAAAATTTCAGACCAAAATACCCGAGGAGTAAGCCGTAGTATGTCCCAGACCGAGAGTGAACAAAACCGTTTTTCCGAAAACAAAACCTCCTTGCTTTTCTTCCCCGTATCTTCTCTTTGTGATTCGTTTATGGGTGTGCCTCCTTGTCTGAGTGCAAACAACATACGAAAATGCTTGTGTAATTTTTTTTCAGCGCAATACGGACCCATAATAAAATTGCAGAAATTGGGCCGGAATTTCACATGTTTCGGTAGAGGATAACCTTGGTTTGCCCAAAATTTCTGGAAAAAAAACTCAATAGACACAGTGACGAATGTCTGGTAAAAATTCAAACAAAATACCCAAGAAATAAGGCATAGTAAGTCCCAGACCGAGAACATTAACTTGAGATGGAAGTTTACATTAATTTTGAGTTTTTTCTTTTTTCTTATTTCTTGACTCTTTTTAAAAGAAACTATATATTAATCGAGTGTAATTATTGATGTGATGGTTTTAATATATATATATATATATAATAAAAGATAAATTTATAATTAAATAATAAAAAGATTATTAAAATAATAACATTGAAGGATGTTAAATGGAAGCAGAAGAAAAAAGTTGGATGCTATGAGAATAGGGCATTTTTCTCAAGTGATATTTAATACATATAGGATAAAAAAATTCGTACAATATTTGATACAATATTTGGTAATAGATATCAAAATTCATAATATGTATGGATAAAGTGTTTAACTTAAATATATTAATTTTAATAAAATTTTAATTAAAATATATATATTCATTTCTTAAAAACTTAAATTTATTATATAAATTTTTATTATAATTATAAAAATAAAAAATAAATTCTTTTAAATAAATCACGATAAACATCTTTTTATTTAAAATAAAATAAAACATATACACATAAATTTTTATTATCAAATAATATAATTTATAATTATATAGATATGCTATATATATATATATAATTTTTATTATTAATTAATTTAATTCATAAATAGATATGTCACATATATATATATATATATATATATATATATATGTATCATAGGTTGTTGTGGCTTAGTTTGGGAGTGAAAAAGAATTTTTTTCTTGATTAACAAGAAAGTATATTACAGTCATGTGTCTGGCGGCTAGAAAAGTCAACCACGGTGTCCTGCAGCCTTCCTTTAATTCCTACCACCATTCTTCCAACTATATTGTGCCCTTCTTCTTCTTCTTCCATTCAAATTCCATAGATAAGCTTAAACTCAACAACCCCATGAACCCAATGGAGAAACCAGAAGGAAAAGAAGAATGTGTTGATCTGACTCGAATATCTCTTCGACCCCTTCAGCTCTCTGACCTGGATGATCTCTTGGTGTGGACCTCCGATGAAAAAGTGGCAACTTTTTGCACTTGGGATCCTTACACCAGCAAAGAAGATGGCATAAACTTCATCCAAAACATAGCAACCAAGTTTGTGTGGTGCAGAGCAATATGCCTAAACGATCGTGCTATTGGGTGTGTTTCTCTTTCCTCCAATTCAGAGCATGATAAAAGCAGGAACAGATCCGTGGAACTTGGGTATGTTCTTGGTTCCAAATACTGGGGCAAAGGGGTTGCTACGCTGGTTGTGAAACAGGTGGTTAAGGTTGCTTTCACTGAGTTGCCATTGCCAAACATGGAGAGGGTTGAAGCTCTTGTTGATGTGTTGAATGTTGGGTCTCAGAGAGTGCTGGAAAAGGCTGGTTTCCAGAGGGAGGGAATTCTGAGGAAGTATTCCTTCTTGAAAGGGAAAAGCAGAGATATGGTCATGTTCAGTCTTCTCTCTACTGATTCTCACCTTCAATTTCCTTAATTGCTTTTACTCTTCAATTTTATTTCATTTCCATTGCAAAGTTTAAGAGCCAATTCTTTCTACGAAGAGCTTTTTGGCTGCTGATCACAATCTCTGTTATGCATTTCCCTAATAAATACTAGTTTATACATGCTTTCAAAATTGAAATTGAAAAAAAAAAAACTATCTCAAAATATATCACAACTATTTACCTCTTGAATGATATGATATAATATATATATATATATATATATATATATATATATATATAAATATATACATACACATACAATATGATTAAATTCATAATCGCACTCGAATTTCAATGTAAATTTCAGTAAAAGGTTAAAAAACGACCAACATTCAGAAGTACAGACAAATTAAATAAATAAATCACAGAAAGAAGTGTCCGAAATACAAAGGCTATTATAAAATTATTGAGGAAAAAAAATTAAGTTAAACATTTACAAAAATTTATAAATATGGTGGTAAAAAATAATTTATTCAGATTTTTAAAGATGCAAATAGACGACAATTTAATCTTAAATACTTATTCAATTTTTTGTCTGCTCAAAATTACAAAAACATTCTTATATTATTTTGCAGAATAATATATAATAAAAATACAGTGTCACTATTCTCAGTTCTAAATTTAACAACAAAAAAGTAACTTCCCTTAATGATAATTTTGTAAAACAATAAAAAATTAAAGAAATTAAAGTTCAAATACTTCAATAAAACATTTAAATAGTTACATTTAAATCACCTCGCATAGAAATAGAAAAAGTAAAACATAAGGATGAATTTAACAATAAAATAATGAATTCTACGCATTTAAAAACCATCAAATCATTCTCTTTCAGGAACAAAATTAAAACACTTAACTAAATCAGACTTGTTCTCTAATGAACTTATTCATAACCTAGTTACGCTCACAAAGACAAACGACCATTCATCCCAAGCACGGAGTTTATACTTACATAGACAATCAATCATCCAAACCAAACATGCAAATCAAAAGTAGGCAAAATCAGGTTTATTTGTATACCAATTCAAAAATGTTTGATCCAATGTCTGAGGAACTACTAAATACGAAAAATACGGGTTTGACTAACAGCTGTGAAAATGCAAACTAATGCAAGATTGCAAATAAATAAATGTTGCAATAAAAAGGTTATGGTTTCAGATAGCCTGAGCATGAAATCTCATCCCATTATGGATTATGGGATGGGAGGTAAAAATAATAGGCAAAGAATGCACAAATTATCAGCGGGATGAGAAAATGCACACAAAATAAGCCAAGAAATTTTAGTCTCCAATAAAACTTAAGAAACCGAATATCCAGATCGAAAAAACAAATGCTCTTCTAAATACCAAAACAGAATTTAAGTATAAATATTAGTAAATGCAACAGGAATTCTAAACAAACAAAAATTCATTATGAGCCAGTTCAAGCTCCAACTACTTCCGTTGCTCCCTCCACCACAGTTTCTTCAGCAGGTCTCTCAACCTTTGTTCCAACATCTTCCGAGTAATCCCCGTGAACCTACAAGTATAAAACACAAATGTAACATATCAGAATACTTATAAAGTTTTAAATCACCCGATTGTGCGCTAAAAAAAGTAACAATTTTCTACAAATATTGCTTCATATACCAAACAAGAATAGAAGGTCAATGATGAAAAGGAAAGAATAAAAACTTTATAGCAAATAAGGTATCGCATGAGTAAGAAACACTTTGGAGTAAACCAGCTCGGCAATACCACTAATACAAAGATAATTCAAATAATGCTTGGCAGAATACTTGAATGAGGTACGACCATCATGAACTAAGTGAAAATATATTCAAGGAAAGAAAAACAGAAGGCAAAAACTTCAACAGAAAGGACATACCTCCATCAATTTGCCAAGATCAAACTTTGGAGCTTTCAGGATCTTAACTTTACGGATGAACACATTTTGTAGGGGATAGATGCTTGATGTTGCTTTCTCGATCTCTTTGCCAATCATCTCAGGGATGAACTTGCGGACCAGTTCTTTCAAATCACAGGCTGTTGCCTGGTTAACCATTATCTCTCTCATTTTCCTGCGGATCTGAACAGACAATGGTGAGCTTTACACGGTCAGATATGTAACACGTTTATCCCATAAACAATATATTAAACATAACAAAACCAAGAGAGCAAAATTCCAGAAAACATGTTAAAAAAATTGAAGGCAATTTGTAATAGGAGAACATGTGCTGAAGGGCAACGCCTAGGAGCAAACAAAAAACAAATGGTGATATAACCTGGTTCACCTCCTTTAAATTTATATTACTATCTTGGGTACAATAGAGATAAAAGAAATTAAAAAATGCCCAATTTAACATAATTAATACAGGAACATACCCCTATATATTTAAAGACTAAATTGAAAACAAAACATTCTTGCATACAACCTATAAAGAGTTGGTACCTGTCTAATTTGGCTCGATTGGGCGTAGCAAGTCCTCTTTACTTGGTTACTGCGTCTCTTAGTGAAGCCAATACAGAACATCCTCAGGGTGTAACTATCGGTGGTCTTCACATCTACATGAGCTTCAATCAAAGTTTGCCATTTTCGGACCAAAGACCTCAGCTTGTCAGTAGTGAAATCCATTCCCTAAAAAGATACAATCCCAAATTAAATTGAAATCATCTGAGTCAATAAGGCCGTACAAAAAAAAAACTCAGCACCATCATACCCAAAAGTTTGTCAAAACATTCTTTCCTTGAACATCCTCAGCTCTCAAACGAATCTTCTTGAAGGAGTGGTCCTCATCCCCTTGAAGATCAGCCAACGATACCTCAAACACTCTGTGTTTGAGTCCTTCAGAAGCAATCTGTTATTAAAATAGCCATCCCGTCATCATCCATATAAGCCCACGCTAAGTTCAGCAATTTAAAGCACACGCACACAGAATAACTCTTCCCACATATTATTATAACTACAATACTCAACATCATAGACACAATCACAAACTATAAAGAGAACAACGACTAGCCCACTATACTAAAAGAAAACACCGAATACAACGCTAAAACAGCAACCGATATTGTAGAGATACATAACCAAATACAACATCCAACTTTTTATTTATACATACACAATTCTACTTTTTTTACTGTATAAATATACGCAGATCCAACACCGCAGCATTCAATCCTAAGCACATTCCATCTATGAAAATAAAACTACATAGCTACATACATAAAAAGAGTGAATATATATATATATATATGCGTTCGTGAAATTCGAGATAAAAACCTTGGTGCCCTGGGTACGACTGACGAGAGTCTTGCCAACATTCTTGACCTGGAACACGGAAGGGGCCTTGATATCGTACCAATCCTTCTTGGAGAAGGGATCGGCGCTGTGGATTGATGGAAGAAGAAGTTAAAAAACGCGATTGAAACAAAACAGTTAAAGAGAAAAAGGAGAAGAAAATGGGACTAACGCCTTCTTCTTGCCACCCTTCTTTCCCTTGGAAATCCTCTTATTCTTTCCGACCGCCATGGTTGCTCTTCCGCTGCTGCTTCAAGGTCTGGTCAGGTCTGGTCTTCTCCGCAGCCGTAAGATAAAACCGGAACCCTAACTTCTCTCTCAGTACCACTATCACTAGTTACTCCATCTTATATTCCTTAAAACCCTTATTGGGCTTGGGCTTTCGTTGGGCCAAGTCCACTCAAAGACACGCTATTCCAGATTTTAATTAAAATAAAACAAATATTATTCTTATTATTCTCTTTAAAAATTTTATTATATTTATAACATAATATAGTCTATATTAATATATAATTCAGTATAAAGGATACCTATATTATTTTAATTGATGACAATATATAATGAGATATATTTATTTGGTGATAATTATAATGTAATTGCTTAGTCTCCCCACTGTTTCTCTCTTATTATTACCTTTTACCTAATTTAAAATATTATTAAAAATAAAATAGAAAAATATACTTGAAACCAAAAAAATCTATATATAATTGATATTTTAGTTATTTTTTACTATAATTAAGTTGACATTTTTAAAAATAAGTATTTGATGTTTTTTACAACAATGAAATGGTGATATTTTTGTCCTGGGTAAAAGAAATATATGACTTGACCATTCGGAAATTAACGTATTAATTGTTGACTTTATTTTTAATTTATTCTAAAGTTTATTAATGAGAAATTATGTATAAATTATAATTACTATTTAAACCCATTAAATATATTCTTATTTATAGAATAAGATTTAAATTGGTAATATTGTTAACTAAAGGTTATTTATTTAACTATTTTTATTGATTTTGATAAATTAAGTCCAGTACATGTATAACATTTTATTTTTTACAATTTTCATATTAAATATATTTTGATACGTATTTTGATTTCTTTGTTATAAATATTCTTGTCAGCTTCTTTTACAATTTTTTATATTTATAAAATTTTACTTAGATGCAAACAAATATTCTTACAACAAATATTTGTTGGTAATTTCAAATGAAAATGAATTTATAAGGATTAATTAAAAAACTTCATCATTTGAAAACAAGTTTTGAATATGAACATTAATCAAGTTTTGAATTTATTTTAGTGATCTTTGTGATTAACATCAATCATCTTAATTAGGTATACACCACTTTGATCAATTTTAGCAATGCTATGAGAGAAATAATTAGAGAGAAAAATTAAATTAATTATGTGGATTAGCTAATCAAAACTGTGAGTGTGAAGCTCTGAGCCAGAATTGGGCCAGGCCTTTATGGCCCACGAGCATGAAAAGTGTGGGTTATTTTTTTCTGCACCTCCTTAGTTTCTCTCTTATCCCATAGTTCAGACGAAGAAATTATTTTATATTTAAAAAATATATCTTAAAATCTATATTTTGAAAATGCTTTTTTTTATCTACACCTTTCAGATTGAAAAAATTGAAAGGTATTTTTAAATTCATAAATACCTTTTATATTCTTGATTATAAAAATGATAAGGTTTATTGGATCCGAAAATAACTTATGGATTTTATAATTCATAAATACCTTTTTTGATTTTATAATTTCAGAATATCTGAAATTTGTGATGAAACTCAAAGAAGAATCTTTAAGTGATTTAAAATTCTATTGATATGAAACTTGTGAAACTCTGAAGTGTGAAAATATTAATATTCAGTTTTTGGGACATACTGTAATCATAAAAACAATGATACTAACTCAAAATCTTCCCAAATGAACACTTAAATAAGCATGTAGAGGTTCACTATTTTAGTTTTAATGCTTAAATAATTTTATTTATTTATTTATTTATTAATAGAGTTCAACACTTCATTACAATTTCTTCCCTGCTAATCATTTAAACTAAGACCAGAGAAATAATGAGTTGTGCAATGTTTTTTTCTCACCACATCTTTGTGATAAATGTATGCACAATTATATCAATTTCTGAAGATATTTCATTTGTGGACCATAATTGAGCTTTTGCTGTCATTATCATATACTTAGAGGTCAAGGAAACCTAAAAAGTGGGGGAAAATTAAAATAAATAAATAAAAACAAAATTTGTTTGAATTAAAAAATAAATAAATAAAAGTTTGTAAAAATATTCAATTAATTTGAAACAATATAAAAAAAGGATGGTAATAGATTTTTGAATAAAAAAATAAAATATGTCCTTATGTTAAAGACACAATTCTATTACAGTGAATATCTAATAAAAATGTTTTTTAGACATTCATAATTAATTTTGTTTGTGCATAATAATTATGTAGACAAACACCGAATATGTGGGATTTAGAAAAGTATATAATCATAATCATAATTCATTATATAGCTTTATTTTAGCTAAACCAAATAAACTTTCAAATAACATTTTAAAAAAGAAGCAAAACTATATGACGTACCAAAATCTTTTCATTATTACTTCTTCAAATCAATAGGAAAAGATTGATTTGATGAATTTTACACTATAAAAAAATATTAAATAACAAATATTTTAAAAATAAAAAATAATTAGTTAATATATTAATTAGATTAGATACAATTTAATAAATTAAAAAATTATTAATATATAAAGTAGTTTATATTATTAATAAAAATTATAAAATATTTTTTATTTTCCATTACTACTATTTTAAATTCTAAAATACTTTAATATAATCATTACTATTAATTTTTTTTTGAATTTAAATATATTTTTTCAAAATTATTTATAACAATAACCATCATATTTTAATTTCAAATGTTTTTTTAGATTTTATCGTTAATATAGTTATTAGTTTAACTGTAACCTTTTACTCGTGAAAGTAATTTTTGTTTCTTTTTAGTTAAAACCGGTTATTTTTACACACACGTGTCTTTATCACAACCCACCAAACCAGTTTCTGTTGTACCCTCGCTCACTCTTCTCCGATATGGGCCATTTTTTGAGGTTTTCTTCATCCCACACTCTGAAGTTTCCACCATTACTGCTGAAAACACTTCTTTATCATTCAGATTTACCATTCTTCCTTCTTCTCTCTTTCTTCTTACTATTACTCTGAATTTGTGATGTGTTTGGGAAATAATGGCCCTCCCAGATACAAACGCAAAAGAAATTGAAAGGTAGCGAAAAGAAGGAGCAAAAATCCAAACAACCCTCCTTTGTTTCTGATGTGTGATGCATGTACCTCTGGTCCCTTGATCATGACCACTGAGACCCTCTTTGCATGTCGTTTCTGAATACCCTTTTGATTCTATTGCCATTCTAATTCAGTTCTTTCTTTATTTTTCCCCCAATTTTCTCACTGCTTTAGGAATGAATGTCACCCTGGTAGTATAATCTTTAAACAAGAGAGAGAAAGGGGTTTCATGGAAATTTGTTCCCAGTTTCTGGGTTCTCACTCTGCATATGAAGTGAATTTTTTTTACTGCAGTTTTGGACATGTGTTGCAGAACCTAGAGCCTAGTAGTTTGTTGTTGTGGTTAATGTAGTCTTACATCGTTCCAGTTTATATATTTTTTTTCTTTCAATACATCGAAACATCTTTTAAAGACAAAACTGTGTGACGGAACATCGAATTCCAAAACAGATAATATCACAGATGCGATGATTGACCTAACATTCTATCCTTCGAACTTGAGATTGGAATAGAAGTACAATACAAGTCTCCAACACTTCAGACAAGCATAGAATTGGTTTTTTGATGGCGTTTAGTAGTTCATCATCGTCTATACCAGAAAAATACAAGAAACTGGTATCATCTTTCTTCAGTTCTCCCAAGTTATTCGCCAATTTCACATCCAAAGTGTTGTGTGAAACTGAGACTGTGATGAGTCCAACCTCAATACTCAAAAACCCTTTTAGATCAGAAACGAACAGCCCCAGAACCCCAGTTGGAGAACACAAGCGTTATTGGGAGAAATTGGATTCAAAGGGTCTTGTTGATGCTCTTGTTGATGACACCAAGCCTGAAGAAATATCATCAAAGTCACAAAGCAGACTTGTTCTCTTTGGATCCCAGCTCAAGATTCAGAATCCTCCACTGCCTCATTCAACAACAGTTTCTCCTTCTCAATCGCTTGAATCTGTGTTTGGTTCTGCCAATTCAGCACTTAAACCCTCCAAATCCTCAAGAGTTTTCATGGGGTCTCTCTCTGCCAGTGAGATGGAGATTTCAGAGGATTACACTCGAGTGATTTCCCACGGGCCTAACCCAAGAACTACCCACATATTTGATAACTGCATCGTTGAGAGTGGCTGCTTTGATTTTGGATGCTCTTCTTCTCCCATGGAAAGTGTGTTTCTTCCTCCTCACACCAGTTATTCAACTGAGAGCTTCATGAGCTTCTGTTTTTGCTGCAACAAAAATCTTGGGCAGGACATGGACATCTACATTTACAGGTAATTGTTTTTTGTTTTTCTGTGTCCATCCCCATGAACACCATTGTATTAATTTATAGAATTTTGACAACCTTTTTAAACCTTTGCTACTTGTTTTGGAAGTGCATATCTCATTAGCATGTAGGATTTGGATGTGAACTAAACTAGGTAGCATAAACATTAATGCTACATAAATAAGAACACACGGATCTATATATTATATAATTATGATTATATGACTTGTCAATAACAGTTTTTCTGTAACAGGTCATAACTGATTCAAAAGAATTTGTTTCTTATATTTATAATTGTAATAAAAAATTTATACAATAAATTTGAACTTTTAAAAAAATAATGTATTTTTTCTTTTAAAATTGTGTTATAACCGTGTTAGAATTCTCAAAATCCAACAAATATTTTTGAAATGAACATTTCACCGATACGTGTCGTACAAGTGTCTGTCGGAATTCGAGTGTCTAATACGGATATACCATTTAAGAGACGTCCAAGCCTCATACAAATTACAGAAAATTTGACGTGTGTTTGTGTACTGCGTGCCAATTTAATCTCTGCATGAAATTCAAGGTGATGTCATAACTTGATGGAGAATCACGGAGAGAAACCTTGGCTTTTGATCACTTGGCAGAGTTAAATTTGATATTATGGTCATAATGTTTGAATAATTTATTGACATTCATCTTTGTCTGGTCCCAGTAGAATGTGAAGACATATTTGATTTAAGGAAAACACTCTGATGAAGTTTTTTATAGGTTTTTGTACTACTACTTTTGAATTAGAATTTGAGTTTGATCTAAATAAGGTGTATAATTAAAGTTTATACAAAATGTGAGCATGAATGAGTGAGTTGAAATTTGAATTTGGATTACAGAATGACAAAAATATGAGCTTATATTAATGAGTGGAATGAGCTTATGAGTGTAGTTGTGTGGTTAAAATTCAGGGGTGAGAGAGCATTTTGCAGCTGTGAATGCCGTGACCAGGGAATGCTGTTGGAAGAAGGAATGTGCAAATTGAAAGCTGGAGATGTATATGGGACATCATAGTAAAGTGTGGATTCTGTAATATATAAAATAAAATATCTAATTTAATATCTATCATTCATGTCAAATATATGAGTGTCCATATCATTGAAAAGATCAATAATATTTTGTTGAAATAGAGTAATTTTGAGATTATATCTTTCATATAATTATAAACTATATCTTTCAATATAATTATAAACTGTTATAATTAAATTGGTGTTTTTCAATTGTAAACTAGTGTTTTTAATGTATAATTGTGAAACTACAAATTTTCATTATACATGTCCTATTTAGTCTAGTATTTGTCTTTAGTATTTGTCTTTGGGATTTTTAAGTGGATTCTATTTATATACAACACTGGTCTTTATCCCTTTCAACTTTTTTCTTAAAGGATTGTCCTTTTCAAAACACCTCATAAATATTATTTTCTCTGATCTACCACTTTTTACAAACCCCACCATTAACTTACATCTTTACATTTCATCTTTACTACATAATAATATTTCAAATGTTTCGTAATTTTTAATTTTGTACCTTTTATGGTAGTATTAAAAAGTATACTACTTTAGACTTTACATCAAAATAATTGACGATAAGTTACTTGAAAGTATTTTTAAATTTAAATATAATATTTAAAATTATAGAACACATGTAATTTAAGCAATAATGAGTTCAAACTCAAATTCGTGCGCCTCGGGGAAATGGGCCTGATCAAATGAGACCGGTCCACTTGTTTATGGGCTCATTTTAACAAGATAAAAACATGGGTGTTTCATTCTGCATTCTTACATTTTTCTTTTTGCACTTCTATATTTAAAAATTCCAAAAATTAGCCTTGTTATTTTTATTTGAAAAGGCACCATTTTTTATTCTCATCACCATTGATGACTTTTATGACTGTCCTTATTTTTTCTGGTTATCTGTTAGTCCTGGTAGAGGGTAATTTAAGTTGCACGAAACAAAGTTGGAGGTGTGATTGTTGTTTTGAAGTGTTGGTTTCACTTTTGGAGGTAAAAACTGAGTTTTATTAAAGAAGGTTGGGTGGTTATGAGGTTTAGAGGTTCTTGAAAATTGGGTTTCGTACAGAATGACTAATTTGTAAGTAAAGTTTTTGTATTTTGGACGAGGGTGTTCTTGAAGTATTTTTTTACTTATGAATTGGTGAATGTGTAATGTATTTTTTGACTTATGGATGTTGGGATTTGAAAAATATTTTTTACTTATGAAATGATGGATTTAGAATGCACTTTTAGACTTATGGATTGGTGAATTCATAATACATTTTTTAACTTATTGCAGAATGTCTTGTCTAGAACTCTGAAAATTGTACTGCATAATTCCAAATCTGCCAAAACACGGAACATTCAATCTGTAATAAAAAAAAAACTTACCTTCTTCTCCAAACATAGAACAACCACGTATACCACCTAACCACCACCAAGTTGTCGAAAAACGAATCACCTCCAAGAAATCACCAAAAATACCATTGCATCACGATTCCTTGCACCCTGTTTGTTTGTGCACGACGATGACAAAAAAAATATAAAAATACAAAAAGAAACACTCTACAAATATTTTTTATTTTTTCTAATTTAATGTCATTTTTTTTTAAACTATAGTAAAAACTAGGAGTATAAGTGGCTCTAGATGGATAACCATTAATGTAATTTTTCTAACCTAATTGAATAATCAACTTGAATAATTTTTAAAAATTTATTATTTATTAAGTTAAAAATACTTATAAAATAAACATTTTCAATTTTTTTTTATTTTCTCATTGAATTTTTCTAATATTTTTTAATAACTATAAGATAATAACAATTTTTACAACACATACACTAATACCATTGATCTGGTAAAATCTAAAATTATTAAACAAATAATATTTCTATCTTATATTTATTACATAAATGAGTTAGGTTAAGTTCATTAAATATAAAATTATAAAAGAGAGAGTGAGAATGTTAATGATATCAAAGAAAGTTATTAAAGGAACAACAATGATTATTGATTTGAAGTTTAGTTGTAATGAGTTCTCTCTATTTGAAAACTTAAACATTAATAGCCATCAAATTGTAATTATTAACTATAAGATAATGATGGAATAAATTTATTATTATCATGCATTGTTTTTCTTTACCTTATTTTTTCCAATCATTTCTCTTTTATATTTATCTTTATCTTTCTTTCTTCCACTGATGTATCCCAAAATGGGATGTGCAATTATAATTGTATGACATACCATCAATGTGCAATTGTAAGGTTCCAGAAATTCCATGGTGTTTCCAATTATTCAATTTTGATGGGACATGGAGAATGAAAAAAAAAAACCTAATATTTTTAATAATCAATTTTTTAATATTTTATTTAACCATTTTTTTAAAAATTGAAAATAATATTAATTACTTTCTTATTATTTATACTTTGATTCTTCCCCTAATCTTATATTAATTTGTATATATTTACTATAATACAAAAAATAAAAATGATAAGATATAAAATTTATAAATATTTTATTAAAGTAAAAATATTTATGGTATTTTTTAAATCTTAATAAAAAAATTGAACGAAGTATTGTTTACAGTGTACAAATAATATATTGGTTTCGAAATCCTATTGTGATAATGATGCTATAATTGATAATTTTTTAAAATATTATGAAATTGATAAACTACAATTGAATCAACGAATTTTTTTATAAGAAAAAAACACTTTAATTTTTCCTTTTATAATAAATAGTTGGTCGTGATGAGGGATTCTTAATTATTTATTTTATTAAATTGAAATTATTATAAAATTTAAGGAGCAAATTTTAATTTAAAAACCTCGTTTCAAAATATATAAAATTCTTAAAATATAAAAATACAAACAAATTAAAGTCACAACTTCAAATAAAACTTCATAAGAAAGCAAGTCTTTTAAGATGTAGTCAGGTTTTTGAGATAATAAATTGTCTTAAACTTTATTTGTTAAATTAAAGTCTGTTCACCTAACTTAAAAAAATCAATTAAAAATTTAAATAAATTATGATAAATGTTTAAAATAAAGTAGTTTTTTTTATTGAATATAGATAAAATAAGAATGTATAGAAGCAATAAGGTATGTATAAATTTAGGATAGGTAGCAGTGCTGTCCCTTTTTGTGTTCAAGAAAAGAAGTGAGATATAATATGAATACTGAATGTTAGTTAAAATAGTTATTTTTGGTAAGACAGAGTAGGTGTTTGTTAGGGCAGTGGCAATGATTTATAATATTTGAGAGCCTAAAGTAATCCATATTAAAAGGTGAAAAGTAGATAAGAAGAGGTTGGTTGGAAGTCTGGTATTAAAAGAATGAAAAAAATGTTAATGGTGAGATTCCAGATGTTTCGAGTGATAACGGGTGATGCGATAAGTTCAACAAACAATTGTTAAATAAATTCGAAATGATTCTGATATCATATTAAAAAGTGAATTTTAAACTTAACTCAACCACAAAAATTAGTTTATAAGGTAAAGTTTGCACTTACTTATATATCATTAAATGTTATAATATATAGTCGATGTAAGATCTTCAACAATATCAAAATCATTTAGAGTATAAAAACACTTGATAGTATATAAATGGATGCAAACCAACTTCATTCCTTATGAATCGATTTTGTAAGGTTGAATTAAGTTTAAAATTTACTTTTTAACATATTATCGTAAGTATACGCAGATCAATTGAAATAGGTTTGAAATGTACTTAGGGTAGCCTTGTGGATTCAAAGTTGCACAGAGCATGCACATGCTAATGTTTCCTTTGCTATGTTCATCTCTTTGAATATGCACCAACTCTGACTTTGAATAGCATCTGTTTTGTCGTAAAAACAATTCGTTGTGAAGGTTTGAGTTGGTGGGCAAAGTGAGACCAATTACGATCTCACACACATCCGAAATCGAGAATACTCGTGTGTTCATGAATTTGATTATGAATTTGATTGTGAAAATGAATGAACAGTGTTAGACCCAACTCAACATTGTTGGTGAAAGCAACCTTGAAGAAGGAGATAGCAACCTGCCATAGACCACACAAAATACATTGAAATTGGAGGGAATTGTAGCACTACGATACAATCCTCTAATAATTCATTAATTTCAATTTAATGATGTTAGGATACACTCAGTGTCGCGTCACATAAAAGGAGACCCATGAAAGTGAACTAATCACAGATTCCAGAAATGGCCAACACTCTGATGTGGGGTCATGTCTTCTCTCTGTGAAGTGGCAACTCTTGTTGCTAACGTGTCTAATACAAATCCTGGATATTGATAGGACAAACACACAATACATATAATCTTTAAAATATAAAACACGAATATATATATATATATTATAATTATAAATTTTATAAATTTACAATAAAATTTATGTGTAGAATTATGTTTTAGTTTTTAGTAAAAAGATGTTTTTAATGACTGGTTCGAAAAGATTTTTTCTTTATTTTTATAATCATAATAAAAATTTATACAATAAATTTGAGTTTTTAGAAAACTAATGTATTTTTACTTTTTAAAATTGTGTTATAATCGTGCTAGAATTGTCAGAAATTCAACAAATATTTTTTGAATTGGACACTTACAGATATGTGTCATACGAGTGTCTTACGAGTGTTGGTGTATGTATCTATCATTTTAGATGCGTATCGAGACTCATAGATGCTAACATTTTGCATTTGCTTAAACTCTTGCATGTTAACAAGGGAAACTTGATTTGCCAACACAATCAAGCAAAGGGTACATTTGCCATGTGCAGGCTCAGTGGCTAGGCACCATTGCACATACCATTTTGACTAGAATCACATAAAGAGATTTTGTTTGTTCATTGTAGAGGAAAGAGAAAAAAGAAATAGAAAAGACATAATTGTTTTCGCCAGAAGATAAAAACAATCCAGAAAATGTGTTCTATTATTGCAACTTGCAGGTGGAGATTTCGGCATTGTGTAGTCAAGTTGTCAATTTATTGTTGTGTCACATTCATTTGTCAAGTGAATAACAATAATGCTTAATATGAAATAAACTTGTTGGAAAATAGAGAAAGTCTCACACTAGCTCAAAACAAGAAAAACAAAAGGGATGTCTGCTAAGTTCTAAGTAAGAGTCTTCATGATTTCTTTATCTCTCATAAGCAAATCCGTTTTCATAAGTTAAATCAACTAGTGCATTCTTCAAAGCTAAGTAATGAAAATTTTAATACAACTCTTTCTCCAATAAGCACAGGATTAGTTAGTCTTCTTACAACTTATTCGAGACAAATATCCTCTATCGAATTGCTCTTATCTTTTTACTCCTGTTACTATTTCTTCCGATGTCCGAAAGGGTAGGGTACTGTCTACTCCGATGCGCAGGTAAGTGGAGATTACTTTTTGTGGTTCAGTTTAGGGTTAGAAATAACATTACTTTCACCTTGAGGGACCCTTATATTTATACGGGTTTTATTGGACGTTATCTGAATAAAATAAATACAGTTTTATTGGGCATTATCTGAATAAAAGGATTATCTAGATCCAATGGTCGCTTAACCATGTTTTACAATCCCTAATAAGAATTAAGGCTCTTACCCATTTTATTTGCTATGATGTGGACATCACTTTGCCGTTAGACCGTTCGGACATCTGATAAGTCGGGTGTCTGTCGGTATTGTTACATAATGGCCTTCAACCTCTATGTGGGATTGCCTTATATTTGTCCGGTTTAAAAGTCAAGCTTTTGACTCTTCGCCGATTCTGATATAACAGTAAGGATAATCAGATTTTGTTATGAACATTGCCAAAACATGATTGAAATTCTTATTCATTTACTGATAAAAAATCATTTTCATTTTAATCAAGTGAAGCTGATACAGTCCAGCCATAGAGGGCAGTGCCATGTTGTCAATAAAGCAAGAAAGATATTTCTTAGCAGTGATTGTGACTGTCTTACTTACCTCAGTAAATGCTCACAAAACTTCACCTGGCCTTTGTTAGAAAAATAATCAGTCAGCACTCAAAGTTCATAGAATTTATTAAGCTAAGCAGACGAACAAGACCATCCTATTGCCCCCATGTGCTTGGAAACTCCTCAGTTTTTTCCTTTGTTTCTCAATAATGGTGGGGAGAAAAACTATGCATGAAACACAGAAACGTGTATAATAAAAAACAGAAATACCAACTCTTAATAAATGACTATATTATGGTATGAGATAGGTGTCATATATAGGTTCATACACGAGAGAGGAAAAAGGATTAGACAATCATAGCCAAGTAAAGGGAAGCTAAATACAAAGCACTTACCTTTTTAACCGAAAGCAAAAATCAACAGAAAAGAATAACGAGTCATACAAGTCATGTTCATAATTGTAGCATCATGGGGTGTGAGCCTGGTCAGGTGGTAAGTGGATCGCTTTCCGATACTGATATAGAAAGGATTTAATTCCCGATACTTATATTGAAGAGTATTGATTCCTAAGTTAGCACAAATCAAGGAATACTGAGTAATTAGTCTTTATTATTAAAATAGATCAAGAACAAGACCAGATACAAAGAAGAAAAAAAAGACTCAAGTATATGTAGAAGAAGACACTGGGGAGAAAGACGGATTACACACTCAATTAAGAGTACACTTATTCTTAGTCACGGAATTATCTGGATTTAGAGTCGTTCATACTCTTAGTCTGGAACAATAATTAAGGACCATTTGGAAAGTGTCTGAATGTGAGTTCAATAAAGTAGAGTTGTGAACAGTAAAAAAAAATCCCTCAAACTGATAATCATAAAGTTGTGAGAATGAAATTCACGTAACATCAGTAGAACTACTGGACAAACTACCAAAAGCAACGACAAAACAACATAAATAAACATGCTATAAAAGAATCCATGTACACATTGCCCCACCTTCATGTAATTTTGACCCTTGCTTAGCTCAATTTATGAGATGGATTAGTAACAAGGAATAAGACAGATATCAGATAGTTGTTGCATTTAGTTAAGTTAATTCATGTGTTTGATTTGATTAGATGATGATGTGTGACATTATTAACTGTGTATTAAATGCAAAGTAGGGTCCTAGCTAAGGCCCCTCCGACCCCTCCCTTTTTATTTTCCACACCCGCCATGTCCCTTAGAACATGGAGGACATTATGGCAGTTTCCCATTCTCTCTTTCATCTCAAACACCATAAAAGCTCTAGTTGAACAACAGGCACTTACTAGTTCTTGAAGCAACAACACCATCAACCCCAACTGAGAAAGTGCACAACATGCCAACATAAAGTAAATAGCCAAGACTGCATCTTTCATCATTGCGCTCGAATCCAACCAAAAGAAGAAAAAAAAACCACTCGTGGCTGCCATTATCCAAAGATTCTCATTCTCCTCCTTATAAGGGTAGATAAGAGTTAAGAGAAAACTTGTCTACACAGCTAGATATGGAAGTAGAATCTGTCAAGTGTGAGTGCTGTGGCCTCAAAGAGGATTGCACCCAAGAATATATCCTTGATGTGAAGGCCAAGTTTGATGGAAAATGGTTATGTGGGTTGTGCTCAGAGGCAGTGAGATACGAGGTTAACAGAGGGAAAAGGCCTTTTGCCATGGATGAAGCTGTGAAAGCTCACATGTCATTCTGTGGGAAGATCAAATCGAACCCTGCAGTTAGAGTGGCTGAAGGGATGAGGCAGATGCTGAGGAGAAGGTCCAGTGACTTGACTTCATCGTCTAACAAGTACAGTAGTAGCAGGTCAAACACCACTTCTCAAGTCACTGATTCCTCCACTTTCACATTGCACTGATGAAAACAGAGGACCCTGCAAGTTGGGAACATATAACTCCCTTTGGTTTCGTTCAAATAAAGTTTATACTTAGCTTTTTGTGGCTAAGCTTCTCATTTTGTCTTGTACAGAGAGTGCTTTTTCACTTCATCCGTCTTTTTCTTCTCTGTTTTCCTTTCTTGGCAGCAGACATCTAATTTCCAAGATAAACTATTTAATCCAACTTTATTCTACACGTGACAGATCGGCAGAGAAACCATTCTCTTCCAAAAGTTCCTCTGGATCATACTGTACAAACGTTTTCTGCTTAAGATGGAAACAAAAATATGTGCCTATTTTAACGCTTCTGATTAAATGATTAATCCCTCTGTTAATTAAAAACGTTGTGAGTTTTCTTCAACTTCCTTCTGCAAGAGTAACATGGTAAACAAAATTTGACATCCATGTTTCTTCGCTAAAGATGTCAAAGAGACTAACGTACTTTGCAAGTCAAGTGACATTTGATGTTGTTAGTCTGTTTTTGAGCACTCTTTTTCATCTCATTTTTATTAAATAACATGTATTCTTGGGGTTGGAACCAAAATAACGATTACCTTCCTCCTTAGTCCATCTACCTTTCCTCTCTTATGCTCAAACGACCTCTTCTACTCCTCTAATCTCTCTGCTTCTCGGATGGTACCTACAAAAACACTGTTGCAGTGTTTGACACTTGGTGCTCTTAATACCGAATGATGACATACCTAATTCTTGGAATCAGTATTTATTTATATGATTACCATAGTTTCAGTCTTTTGTTATTGAGTTGGATTAAGGATATAGATCGTAATTAAGAATGTATTATTTAACGTTTGATGATCAATTAATCTTGTTAATCCTCTTTGAATATGATGGTGTTGGTCGATCTTGACCGGTTATTGGATTTTCATCCGGTGGTACGGATCCAACCGGTACCATATGGACCAATCTTTTAAATTTCTCCCAATAATATTCAATTGAAAAACAAAATTGTTCAGAACTTTGAAGTTATCATATGTTGTCAATAAACGTATCTGGGACTTTGATCGATCTATTATTAAAGAAGCTCCTATGGTCAACTTCTCACTCAGCAACCCTCTACTCTCAAACAAAGAAAAATGTGATTTTTTTCACTGCCCTGTGTCTATAATGTAAAATGTCATCATCAACTTGTCTTATGTAATGATAGTTTACAATTTTCTTTTTTATCTCACTACGTTATGTTATGTGGGTGACGATAGTTTTCTTGAGGTTGAGGCATAGAATCTCTCCATAAAGGTCCACTAAAGCAAGACAAATGAAATGGCGAAGGACTAATTCCATTTGTTGCAGCCAAAGATGTTTTATGAAATGTGATAATTAAGGTACTTAATTAGCATTAACATTTGTGTGAATTATAACATCATGATTAGCCTACTGTGCCATTTTGGAGTTGGTGGTGTCATGCTTAATCGTAGCCGCCACTAGGCAACCACGCATGGATTCCAATTCTTCAAGTGCAATGATTTTCCGTAACCAATAAGTCATAAACCACTGAGGCATGACCTTCAAAGCATTTGTTTATGTTTTTATGATAAATTAATGGAACCATACTTACGATTCACGATTAAGACACTTTTCTTAAATAAAATGTCCGGACACATTGCATACCAATACTGATATGATATTCGTAGATATGCTAGCACGATTTTAACATAATTTAAAAAAAAAAAAAATCGTGTCTCTGTATCTTACATTTTAGATATTATAAGTATTTCTTATCAGTGTTTATATGAGGATCTGAAACTACTTTGACATGCACATCTCCTCTCTATTTGAAAACTTCTCCTGTTTTTTAGGGTCACGATTGATTTTTTTAAAACATTTTTCTTTTAAGAAAAAAAAATCATAAATAATAGAAAAAATTTAATCAGAAAGTCATAATACGAACTCGTTTTGTATTGACGTTGTTTGAGCAATTGTTTGGTTAAGAATATTGCCAGAGAAACATACCTCTGTTAAAATTTAACATGAAAGGTAAACTGAACTCATGCAGTGAAATGAAAATTTTACTGCAGAGGATATCATTTGCCTCAGATTTCAAAGGCAAATATTCACAGATATCCAACTTAAGAACTTTGCATTGACCTTCAATGGAGCCATGCACAACCCTCGCTTAGATTTTCCTATATGAAGTGGGTTTGGTAAAGGTAATTTTCAAGAACCTTGAGGGAAGAAGATTCTAGCCCCTTATTGAAGGTTTAGAAGCTCCTTTTATCCCATACAATTCCTTACTGCGTATTTTGTAAGTAAACTTGTTATGCATGGGCCCACTTGGATCGAGTTTGATGACAGTAACGTTACTATAGGCATGCAAAATTTTCAACTGTTTACTGCCAAATGAATGATATTCAACCAAAAGAAAATGAATTTATGGTAATTTTCAACAAAATTAGAAATGATGATAAACTTTATAGCAGTGAACCCTAACTGAAGTACATGCCCTGCCATATATAGGGCAGGCCCAAAATGAGGATATGCCAGTTTAATTCAATTTACAAATTGGAATAATTCACCAATAGTCTCTACAAGAACAAATTCCACCTTTAAAATGGTGAAACCTAGTCCTATCTCTCATAACAATCTCTATTTGGTACACTGTTGAGACCAGTTTCATAAAGGAATGACAATCCTCACAAATTCTAAGATTTTTAACTATACGAATGCATGATGATTCTTTTCTCTCACTAATTAGCCCGTAGCACAGTGCTAATTTTTCGCTGTGCCAGAGAACTATTTCCTTTTTTTCTTCCTCTTCCAAATCAACCAGAATCCCTGAAGTACTGGGTGTGTAACCAACTAGCTTCAGTTGACTGACTATCGCATCTAACTTTTTATATATTTCATCTGATTGCTCATGATATCTATCTGCCATCATAAACACATGCACCTCTTTATTTACTTCAATCCTACTACATGCCTTCTCCTTTGAGACACCTTTTTGTCTCATTAATTTCCTGACCAGTCCAACATCATCCCACCTTTTTTCTTTGGCATAAATGTTTGACAAAACTACGAGGGCCCCATCATGATCAGGCTCTAACTCAAGAAGTCGTTTGGCAGCAAATTCCCCTAACTCAACCTCACCGTGATTTTGACAAGCTGACATTAGGGATCCCCAAATGATAACATTTGGCGGAAAAGGCATAGTCTCAATAAGCTCCAATGCTTTTCTCAAGAGTTTGGCTCTGCAATACAGGTCCACCATGCAACCATAGTGTTCACGTTGGGGAGAAATGTCGTGCTCATTGATCATGGAGGAAAAGAATTTATGGCCCTCATCAACCAAGCCTGCATGACTGCAAGCATAAAGTAAACCTATAAACGTAACCGCATTGGGCTCAATATTTTGTACTTTCATCCTATGGAAAAGAGCTATGGCACTATCAGCATCCCCATGAATGGCAAAAGCATTGATCATACTGGACCAAGATATCACATTTTTTCTTGGCATATTCTCAAATACCTCTCTTGCTCTGGCCAAGTTCCCACATTTAGCATACATATCAATCAGGGCATTGTTGATAGGAAGAGCCCTTCCAAAACCATTTTTATCTGCATATGAATGAATCCATCTCGCTTTAACAAGTGCACCAACATGAGCACAAGCAGAAACGACACTCAGCATCGTGATCTGATCAGGCACTATTCTCTGTCGTTGCATCTCATTAAACAACCGCAGAGCCTCCTGAGGCTGATCACTTTCAGCATAACCAGATATCATAGCACTCCAACACACCAAGTCTTTGTCAACTATTTGATCAAATATGAAGCGCGCATCTTCAACCAAACCAATCTTCGCATACCCCGAAAGCATCGCAGTAGAAACAACCAAATGTTTTGAAGGAAGTTTATCATAGACTTCCCTAGCCAGATACATAGCACCACAATTCGCATACATATTAACAAGAGCAGTCTGTAGATGAGAGTCAACGCGAAAACCATTATCCTTAATGAACTCGTGAATTGCTTTGCCATAGCTTAGATTTCCCGCATGACCACAAGCAGAAAGCACAGTACAAAGTATTATAGAATCTGGCTCCATACCGGAACCCTTCATTTCTTCATAGAGCCTTAAAACATGGTCATAATGACCACTCTGGGAGTACCCATCAATCATAATATTCCAGGTAACGACATCCCGGTGAGACATTTTGTCAAACACCAAACGGGCATCCATAATACGTCCACATGCCGCGTACATGGCAATCAAGGCGGTTTCAATAAAAGGGTCGTCATGGAAGCCCAGCTTGGAAGCCAGGCCGTGAACCTCCAAACCCATATTCAAAGCAGAAAGCTTGGAGACGGCCTTCAACAGAGGGGGGAAGCTGAACCTGTCGAGAAGGGTACCGTTTCTCCGGAGGAGGCGATAAAGGCGGAGGGTGCTCTCCGGTGAGGGGCCACGAGAGAAGTGACGGAAGAGTTGGTTGGAGAAACGGGTGTCTGGGTTTGGATGGTGGGTGAAAAGAGAGAGTGCATAGTGAAGGGCTGAAGGGGAAGAAGAAGAAGAAGAAGGAAGGGTGCAACAGCAGAGAATGAGTTTGAGAAGCAGAGAGTTAGATTGTTCCACCTTTGAACGGAGAATCTGAGCGTGCACCTGCTTCACGTGCCTCAGTGTCTTGCATGATTCCAACAATCCCTTCTCACTACCCACCATCTTCCTGCTGCAAATGCACGTGCTCATGCTCACGCTCGTGCTCATCGCCATGCCTCAGATCAAACTTCCTTCACTGTGTATCACAATTTCTACATTCATTCATTCATTATAACTTTATCAAAAATAATACCTTTTATATAATAACATATTTAACACAAACACTACTACTGAAACTTATACCACACATGAAAAATTTCATGTATAATCTTGAAGGACACGATGACAAGTATTAATATATTATATAATTACGAATAATATAAATTGATAATAAAATTTTATCGTTTTAATTTTTTTAATAAAAAATAATTTATTTTTTATTTTTAAAAATATTTTATTGATACTTAATGTTTGATACATGTCACACATGAACACAAAATTTAAAAAGAAATGTTTAAGTCTCGTAGATAATAACTAATATATATAATAATATATAAACATTATACACCTCTATAACTAACCATCTATAAAGAGAATAAATCTCTTAACTTTTGTGTAAGATTTTCTTTATCGATAGTTTCGTGAATAATTAGGAATAAATTGAAATTGATAGATTCCTGTAGGTTCGATCGGTACATAATTCTTAATAAATAAAAAATAATTAAATAATTTATCTTTTTTTTTTAAGTAAAAACTACATGTATATATACTTTATTTTTAATATATATAAAAATTAAATATGTTTTTAGTACCTTAATTTTTATTTTAAATATGATTTCATCTCTCGCCAAAATTATAGAGTAATGATTTTTTTATATTTCAAAAAGTTATGAAGACATAAACAGACGAGATTAACTAATTTATCACGTGACAAATGGAGTCACACATTAGAGAGTAATTGCATGTATATATAATACATTTAAATAATTTATCTTTTTTAAAAGTAAAAACTACAATTATTCTATATTTTTGGTGAAGAACGAAACTCAATTTCGCAAAATAAAAAATAGAGATTAATTTTATAAATAATTTTTTTTAATGAATAATGACTAATTAGACCGAAAGGTGAATAGAAAGGTAAGGTTATACCGATAACGCCGAAAGGTTAAATAAAAAAATAAATAAATTAAATTAAATTAGTTACTTTAACAAAACTTATAAAACATGCATAAATATACATGTGTGTGTTTAAAAAATATTAGATGTAAAAAAAATCTAAATAATTTCTAAGTCTAATAAGAGAACATTATAAATATATGTTCCAAGAGGTAAGTAGAGTCAATTTATCTGATAATTATATAAAACTGATTGACAATTTCTTCATGCACTCCTAAATCCTAAATCCTAAACCCTAAACCCATACAATGTATGCAAAGACCAAAATGTTCCTATTATTTTTTTAAAATCCTAAAATGCACTTGAACTGTATTTATTTTCTTGCATTCTAGATCATGGAATCTGGAAAATTTTCGGATTGGCACTTCCGGTAAAATTTTGGATCACCCAATATGTAAAATTTGTTTTTGGAATACCTCCTCATTTGAAAAAAAAAATGATTCAATTCCAGATTGATGAATCCATAGTACACTTCGAGATCCCGATTTCCAGTAACCATGTTGCCCTTTTTCAAATAAAAGGTAAAGGTCAGTTTCAGAATTTTGGAAAATTGTGGGGGTGCAAGAAGAAGAAGCCAAATTGATTTTGACTTTGGCATCAGAGTGCCTTGTAGGTACACACATCGACCCGTGAGAGAAAACCGAGAGACCGAGTTGATTCAGTCTACTAAAGTGAGATTACCGATCATCTAAGTTCAATCCCAAATCAAATGAAGAGTAGATCAAAAGTCCAACCTAAGACTGAAGACCAAGAGGATCAGACAGACCAAGAAGTCAACATATTTTAAAGAAATGAGTTTTGTTTCTAGACTCTTGGAATAACAACTAAATATTAATATAATAATTTAATTTTTATAATACCTGAAAACTTTTTATTTATTTGTGTAAATGTCTAAATCAGCACAATTTATTACATAATTATATATTTTAAATTCTTCAATAGATTTTATTGACTTAATAATATGTATTTACTTAAACGTCTACATAAATAAATAAATGAAAAGTGTTCAAGTATTTTTTTTATAAATAAAAAAACTAGACAAAATAATAATAATTACACATCATACTTATTATTTAATAAAACTTAACTTTTAAATTTGATAAAAAAAATAATATTTCAAAAGATAAGTAATATATATAATATATCCATACTTTCAAATTATTTTACTTTTTAAAATTTGAATATATTTTTTTTTATCATCAAAGAATAGAATTAAATTAAAAGGAACATTTGAATATAATAATAATATATTTTAATTCATTGTTTTCCTGATAAAAGAGAGTTCAATATCAAATCATAATCATTATACTCAATAATTTTGACCAAAACAATACATTTAGATTTATAAGATTATTATTATTTATTTAATTTTCATTATAAAATATATATTATTAACATGTCATAGCCACATCAAATTAGTTGTTTTTATGTAGCCTGTTAAAACTCAACAATGACTTGCTTTAAAAAAAATTAAATTATATTTTTGTGTAGATAATAAAAATACGAATTTACTCTTTCTTTGTTATAGTTTAATAAATAAATTTATTATAAAAAATTAACTAAATTCAAAACACATTTTTAATAATATTTTTTATTTGATTTGGCACTTAAAGAATAATTTTTTATTAAAAAAATATAAGACTGTAAATTTGTGTTTTTTGAAATATGTGTATAAAAATATATAAAAATATTTATAAATTTAATAAAATTATAATTATTATAAATTAATAATATATTGTTATATTAAAGATATTTAAAAAATATAATTTATGTTATTTTTTCAACACTTTATATTTTTTTTTTCTTCCCTCTCTATCTTCATAGAAAGGGAAACTGATAGCGAGAGGAAGAAGAAGAGAAGGGAGCGTAATGGCTATGGGTGGAGCATTGTCCGATCTTGAACAAGTTCTCATTTCCAAGAAGGTTCTTCCCTTCATTTTCAGCTAGGGTTTTTAATTTCTCTCCATATTTTATACCAATGTCAAATTCCTTTCTCCTTCAATTCATTTTTAACAAATCAGTGTCAATGCTTATCCCGATCATGCTAATTCTGAGTTTTTACACTCTACTTTTTACTGCCATTTCTTGATTCTGACGTGTCTGAGAGCAATTATTCAGTGTTTTCTACACTTAATTTTAACTGGGGTTTGCAATTTGGGCTTCCAGATAAATGCTTTTACATTTGGAATAAATTTAGTTGAAATTAGCTTCTTTTAATTGGCGATCATCGTGGAAGGACATGATTCTGTGCCTTCAAATATCTTTGAAAAGGTTTTTGTGCTCACATTCTGAAAGTTAGTTGATCGGCTTCATCACCAAATATCTGTCTTTTTCTTTTGTAGGAAACTCAGGAATCAAATATTATTCTCTCGTGCAAAGCTAAACTTGTGAGGGACTTCACGGCAGGTGCACTTTCTGGGGGTACAGCGGCATGGGCAGGTTTGTGATTTCAGCATCCTTAATTATTATGGTGCTAACTTATAATGATTCAGTGAATATTGTTTTAATGTATGAAATATTTGGCTTTGGAACATTGTATGTTTAATGTGTTAAAGTAATATGACTGGTGAGTAATCCAAGCACTGGTGGTGACTGTAAGGTTAACTAAGCTAAGAAACAAAAATAAAAACGCTTTGCTCTTTCTCTTATAGCTATTGCCTTAACCTCCTGATGGAGGGATAGGGGGTCATTGACTTCTTATTCTAGAGCAGAATAACCAGGAAGATTCATATATATTGTCATTATTCTACCGTAGACACAACAGATTCTCATTGGGGTTAGTATGACCATAAGCATCATACCTTTATTGCAGCATCTTGGAATCTCAGTAAAGCATTTCGAATCCAGCTTGCAGTCGGTAAGAGAAACCACTTCTTGTATCTTTATTTCTACAGTTTTACTAAGGCCTTCCTACGTTAGTCTTGTTTATTGTTTTATTTTATCCTTTTGCAGGAGCTGGTGCTATCTGTGGACAGTGGATTTGTAATAGAACCTCGTATTATTGTGCAGATCAGATTCTTACAATGGATGGTAGCATATTGCAGAAGGAGTTAGCCAATATGTAGGTTTTTCCCTCTCAGTTGCTCAGACTTGGTAAACATTTTTTATTTGTGCAATAAGTTCCAATTACTATCTCATTCTTTCTTGTTCTTTAGTAGGCTATAAAATAAATGCTGTCATAAGCAGAGGAAGTCAGCTTAGCTTCTGTCCACCATGCTGTGCTGTGTACAATAGGTGTCTGAAGGATTAAAACTACAAAGGTTTTTTGTGTAACAAGATCAATGTCAAGTGTCAGGTTTTCTTTCTGACTAGAAGTAGAAAGTAGCTTATTAAATGGTGGTATATAGGCAACCTGTTTCAAATAAGATCAAAGACAGTTTAGGATGCATCTGCTTTGATAGTAATGATGGTGAAGAGTTATAAGAAGCAAGGAAAGGTTATTATTACTTAGTATGGGAGTATTTAGGTTAAGCTGAAAATAAGGTTACCATTATAGAGTGTTTTTGGGTTACATTTCAAATGAACGTAACCCATGCTTTTTCTTTCAATCCAGCAGTGTTATAACTTCTCCATTTTGTACATTGGAAAGTGCAAATGAATGTTTGGTACCCCTGATACGGTAATCCAAACACACGTTTCCATTTTAACTGCAAAATCCCCCATTCCCCAGTTGACTTATTGGTTGAAGATGGGACTATTATTAGTCCAAACAAAATTGCTATGGGATTTAACTGATACCTTGCAGTGTTCTAGTTGTCAATTTTCTATATGTAAGAATTTGATGACAGTTGACGTTTTTCCAAATAAAGTACAGAGACTTTTTCACATTTAAGTTTTTTATTTCTCTTTTGCTTTCTAGTTATCTTATTGAAGTGCTTTGCCATTCCTTGTCTTCTATTTTTGAAGTGCTTTCTAGCATTGACAAACATAGCTTTGGTCTTTGGTATCACTTGATCAAAGAATTATTTTTTTCCCATTTCAATGTAAATAAACACGTAATGTCATTGTAGCTGTTACCTCATTGACACAGCCTCTTAGGCAGATACAATTTGATATTTTAAGTCTATTTTTGTTTCCAGTTTGCTGTCATCATATTTAAAATAAGATGTAGCTATAAAGGCAAAACTTACTATAAAAGGGCAGTACAAAATCTGAATTGTATTAATTAAACCTATACAAAGAGTAGGAGCAAGAGTGGCTACAAATCCAAACACCAGGACCCACAGTTGCACTTTTTGATTGATAAATACATAAATAAAAAATCCTAATCGTTATCAGTTAATTATAAAATATGCGAGTCAAGAATTGAAACCTGTTTTATTTGTTGTAACCAGTTAAAGTTTTATGCCTACTACCAAGTGGTTACTTTGCTTGAAATATGATTAGCATCTCTGCAGTTGGAATTGTCCATGTCCCCCTTGAAATTATGTATCTCTCCGGATTGCTTTTTCACTAAAGGGGGGTGACACGGAAAGAGAATAGCTTCGATCTCCAGTGGGCTCCCCTATTTTTTCGTTATTTTGATTCAACTGATTTTCATTTCATTTACATTTTTTAATTGTTGTTAAATGGCAGAATGGTGACAAAATACCAGAATGATCCTTCAGTAATGAAGCTTATGTCTAAGCATTTCTATTTGGAGAAGATTTTTGATGATTCGAGTAATAATCCTAAACTAAGATGGAGACACCGGAATTTGTTTAATGATAAGGAAGTCCATCTTCATAGGATACATGATCATGACTCTTACGATAAATCCCAAGACCAATCTCGTACTGATTCTAATGATACATCCCAAGGCAGGTCTGACAATGTCACCAACAGCAAAAAAACAAATATTGAGACGAAGCATACTTTTGTAAGTATTCTTGGACTTCCCTTTTCTTGTTCTTTAGTTAATGAAATAGGAGCTTTTAGTGTAATTAAATATGCTAATTTCTAACTAATTTAAGGATAGAAGGATATGGACTGTGTTGGGGGACACCAGGGGGGTATTTTTTGCTTTGGCCTTCTCAAATGTCTTGGGGAGGGGGAAGGAACTGTTAAACTTCATTTGTGCATACTGAGAAAGTTACTTACATGCCTTCCATGAGTCCTGTGTGTTTTCAAGGAAAAATAAACTTTATTTAACCTCAATTGTATTATGTCAATGGGTTGCAAAATGTCTATGCATGTTTTGTTATTTGTTTTCTTTAAAGAAAAAAAAAATTAGTAGCTTCACTGGTGGCTGCAACCATTGCAAAAGTTTTAGGGGGAAAGAGTAAAATGGTACTGTAGCCTCACTAGTTGTCTAACTCACAATCAATGGTGATTACTTAACACGAGTTGCATATTGATCAACCTGGTAAAAAAAATCGGAAAATCTTATTTCTGGATTCAGTTCAAGTTGATGCTAGGCAATGTTTGGGGAGAAATCAAATATAAAGTATAAATTGAGAAACTGATTTTTTTAACGAAAATTAAGGTAAAAATTACTGATTTGTTATATGAGTGCAGTAACATTAAAGGACTTCAGAAAATATGGTCAGTTTTAATTTCTATTTAAAAATATTTTTTAGTTTTATAGAATTAAAATTTTAGAAAACGTGTTTGTTTGTAGCCTAGGGAAACTCTTCTCCGAGTTGTTCTTTCTAAATTGAAATTAGAAGAGTGGTTCACTTCCATGCTTTTTTTTAGACGAGCATGCAGAAACATGATTTGGTTGTTTATTTTTGGGATTTTTAACTGCTGATTTCTAACCATTCGGCAACATCAGATGCAGATATACGTTACTAACAATTTGTCAAGGTCTCTGTGTATAGAGTCGTGAACTGCTGATTGCTAACCCTCCGAAAGTGCATTGTATATCTTATAAATAATTTTTTATATCTTAATAGATTTTGTATGAGAAATTGATTTATTAAAGAGTCTAGCATTGGTTTAGAAGACAGATTTTAAAATCAAACACTGAAGGGATTCAAAGCACTGTATCCTGTGAAGGATATTCCTTTACTAAAAGAATATTGGGCAAACTGACTCCGTTTTGCAGTAGTAATGTGATGGGTAGACATTTTTGTTGATAAGTTTTTCAATGAGAAGGTGAGACAAGTTGACATGCTCGAGGGTGTGTCTGTTCGATCTGAGAAGGTGAAGGATGAGTTGGTTTTGAATGGAAACGATATTGAGCTTGTTTCCAGGTCTTGTGCTCTGATTAACCAGAAATGCCATGTTAAGAACAAGGATATTCGGAAGTTCCTTGATGGTATCTACGTAAGCGAGGAGGGAACCATAGTAGAAGAGTAGACCATGCTGCTATTTAGTTTGGATTTTACAATTGTGTTGTCAGACTTGTCTTTACGGAAATAACTTATTAGAAATTTACGCCATGGAATATTTGCCCCAATTTACTTCTCAGTCCATAGATATTTTGCTTTTGTTAACGTTTATTGTGATGAATGCTTATTTAAGCTGGTGATTGACTGAATTCACAATTCTGCAATCAAAGTGGTTATATGCAATCACAATTAAATATTCAAGTATTGTGTAGTTCAGCCTTGATATGACAAACTGAATCTTTCATTGTCCTTTATTTCTTCGGTAGATGATTTGAACATAATCAAGTAGTACGCATCTGATGTTTATTTCTCTATATTCACAATAATCAACCTGAGTTTTGAGGATTCTTTAACAAATTATTGTGCCTAGTATAAAAGATGCTGTATCCACTGGAAAATGAAACTTAAAATGATCGATCACGATGAGATTTTGTTTTACATATAACTTTCTTGGTGTACATTTTGATTGCAGATAAAGGGGGGTCCTGATATGGCGTTTGAGGCAGACCCTCTTGATTGTGTTTTTGGTTATGCTCCTCCTGTGGAAGACACTGTTCATTCTAGTTCCCCCAATAAACCATCAGGAACACAAAATCGGGCTCATAGAAGATCTCGCCATAGGCGTCGGATGCGAAATCATGAAGACCTTTCCAACTTGGATGCTTAACATTGGCACAAGTTTATGTTAGGATTTGCAAATTCTGTGCTTCTGTATTTTCTGATAACGTTTAGATCAATTTCCCTTCAAACAATATTGCCCAAAGGGAAGAAGAGTATTGTTATCATTTACTATCTCACAGGAATAGTTTGCTTTTCTTACTTCCTTCCATCTTTCATACATCTGCTGACAAAATTATCTTCTATGTTCTTGGAGTTTATAAGTTCCAACCTGAAAGTTTTAGCTACTTTAGTATGAACATGGAATAAAAATGAAGATGTGCTAGAATTATTAGTTAACTAGTTATATTTATTTCCAATCAATTTAATTTGGTCTAACAGGGTTATTAATAAAATAAATTAGAGGTTAAATTATTTTACAGCCACACACATTCTTTACTTTTCATGGAGGCTGTTGCAAGAGCTAAGAATCGCTGAATGGTGTAAACAATATAGGTTTTAACATGGTTTATTATGAATTGACTTTTCTGGAATACAATATACTACTTTATTTAACTGTATATTATTGTGAAAAAATCACAATAGTCAATTAAATGCAATTTTTCTTCTATTAAATTTTTTATAATTATCAATCCTTTTAATGTCAAATTTTAATTATTGGACATAGTAAATATTAAAATATGGTTGGCAACCGTTCATGACGAAAGAAAGCAATAGCTAAAAAGAGTTCATTAACTAAAACAAAAACAAATTGAATACTGATAGAAAATATTAATCAAATAGAACTAAAACTCTTTTTTTTTATAGATATCTCTTCTCAACACAACATAGGTCGTCGAAAGGCTATCAAAGCACAAAAATTAGAATTTTTCAAGAAATAGATTCATATTCAATTAGAATTTTTTTAAGAAATAATTAGGTGCATGCATAGATAAACTCACATTAACTTGTCAATTTGAGATTCAATTCGATTTCGAAGTATCCAGAAAAATTTTGATTATAATCATATCTATTCATCCAAATAAAAGAAAGAATTCTCTATTAATTAGGTATTAATTCAAACGCTCTATTTACGAAATATAGATATAGAAAAAGGAAAAAAAACTGAGGATTTTATATAATACTTTTGATAAAAAAATCAATCTCATTTTTTCCATACTTTTTCTCAATGAGTCAGATTCTATCGAAAGCTTGTGAGAATTAAGAAATGGTGAAAGAAAAGAAAAGAAATAATACAGTAGTCCTGATTCTGAACCAAAAAAATTCAAACTTCATTGAAAATGATTTTTTGATTATTGAAGAATGGGGCAAAAAATTGATCGCCTGTTGTAAAAATCTCATTTAACATCATCAAAACTATACAAAATTCTATATAATTGTTCCGAGATATTATAAATATTTTAATATAAATATATAATTTTAATTTTAATTTTAATTTCAATAACATTGTCAATTGACGTGACAGTTTCGATAACATCATCATTATTAGTCGTGAATTTTATAATTATTTACGAGAAAAATAATAGTATTATTATGATGACATATTCTTGTTTGATTATATCTGGTATTGTTTGTGATTTGTTTTCAGTGTAGAGAACCATTTTATTACGTTGTACTTTCCAGGGAAGGTTCAGAGCACCTTCCTCCTTTGTCTTTACTTCTCAACTTTATATGTTCATGTTTTTCAATTTTTCTGCAAAAGTAATAAATAAAAACTTACAAGTTTTATTTTCAAGTGTTTTTTAAATATAAATTACGTTTAATGATTTTATTTTAATTATTACCTGGGAAATCAATATTTTTTCCCATGACTATGTTTTCCAAAAAATTAACAAAAGTCATTATATTAGATACAATATTGTGGATCAATTAAAAGAACAAAAATGTTTATAAATTTAAAAATTATACTAAATTTTTAAAAAAAATTATATTATAGAAAAAACACCATAATCATAATAAAAAAAAGTTAAAAGGAGGCAAAGTTATAACTTAGGCACTTTCTCTTCCCATGTCTCTTCTGTTTAATGGTAAAGGCTTTTTTTACGAAGACGCGTCATCCACAGAAACTAGTTAAAGAATCTCTATAATATTTTTGTTTATTATTATTTTATTATTATTATTATTATGCTTTAATATATATAATACTATAAAAAATAACAACATATAAGACTTTTCACCTCCAGTGGTTTTTTATAACAGCATATATTAAGATTTTTTTTTAATTGTGTTGATACTGATAAAATTAAAATCACTTTTAAAAGTAAAATAACGTAATTTCTAAATAAGCGATTTGTATAAACATCTATACAATTTAAAAGTATTTTTTTTATCAATTCATATTAATAAAACATTAATATGTATTTTACTAAATTACTAACGATTAAATAAAAATATTTAAAGATAATTTTTTAAACTAGAACGGTTTTTATTTTATTTCAAATCTGTAGCCTTTAGCTGTTATTATCATATATATATCATCATTTATATTTGATTTTAATGACTTTTTCACTCATATACTATTTAGTTTTGATTTTAAATTTTTAAATTATTTCAAATTATTTCAAATTACTCCATCATTATTATCTTTATCATTTTCTTAATTTGTTTCTTTCATTGTATCGTTTCATCTTTATTTTTAAATTAAATTTCAACAACTCTTAAGGAAATTATTTAATGCATGATTTTAGAAAAAAGTGATTCTCCTTTAATAATTGAGAAGGGCAACATTGTAATTTTGGAAAAGGCAGAAGATTCGTATGGAATGGATAATAATACGTTTATAACATAATTTTTTATCCAATTATATTACAATTTTCAATATTATTATATCATTTAATTTTACGTTTATCTTTTATTATATATTTATTTATAAATTCATGTTATTCTAAAGTTGTTACGCGTGAAATCGCTTCTTAAAACGTGCACCAAAACCCAAACATTGAAACAAACAAACTCTCTCGGGCAATGGCGAGAAAGCGAAACGTCGCCACCGAAAATCAACTCAACGCTCTCTCCGAGGCGGAGACCGCCGCCGCCAAGAAGCTGCGGAGGCTCCCCCACGTCTTCACCAGAGTCCTGCAACTCCCCATCCCCGCCGATGCTGACGTGTCCCTCCACGAAGCCCCTAACTGCTTCCGATTCGTGGCGGAGACACCAGAACTCGCACACGTGGAGGCTCACATCGTCCAGATTCATCCCGGAATGACGAAGGTCGTCGTCAGGGAAACCGTCTCCTTGCGCTTTCCCTTCGAGGATCTCCGCCTCGACGTCTGGAGGATCCGCCTGCCGGACTCCACGCGGCCGGACCTCACCACCGCCGTCGTGGTCGGCGGTACGCTTGTCGTGACGGTGCCGAAGAGCGTCCATGACCGGGATGATGAGCTCAGAGGCGTCGGCGCTGCTTCTACACCTGTGCTTGTACAGTGATTTGTTTGTTCTATTTAACTCGATCGATCCTTTTAGTTTAGTTTGTCACATTTATAATACCTTAATTTTTAATTTTACGGTTGTTCTTGAAGTGGAGATAGTGTAGTGTTTCTGCTGCTGTTTTTCTTCTATCAAATACACATTTTTTTGCATGGTTGTAGAAGGTGATTAACCGTGCTGTGTGGTTTTAATGTTTTATCAGTCAACAAGTAAACCAAAAACTGAAACCAGACGAAGAACAATGGCAGTGTTGGATTATTCATAAGGTAATAGATAAATTATTAATTTAACTAATAGTAATGTACCGTTACACCTCGAGTTCCGCACCCGGTCAAAATCGACCGAACTACACGTTCAAAATCATTAGGTCAAAAATTAGATAATAATTCTTAATCATTATTCAAATTTTTAATCCGATCAATATATATAAATAAGCACATATTCCAATAATTAGATATGTCGTTATTGTTCACATACCATCGAGTTTCGAAACCGAAGTTTTATTTGAGTGTTAGAATTTTTTTTTAATACCATCCAGATTTGAAATTGACACTTAAGTGAAAGGTGAATATTTGTTCTTTAGATTCAAAACTAGTCAGAGAACAACTAATATTAGTAATATATAAACTTGTATTTTAGGAGTGGCAAGTAAAAACATATTCAATTTTAGAGGTAGTAAATATATGTTCCTTGATAATGTATATATAACTTTGATAGGTTAACAATTTTAAAATATTATAAAAGCAATAATATTATTATAATATTATATTAAATTTGAATACTTAAATTAAACATATCAATTAGTTTTGAAACCATAATCAAAATGTTTCAATTAATAGATGAAGTGAGTGGAAAGACTTAAAAGACAAAACGCGACATGATTTTTATTCAGCAAAACATGAAAGATGACAACAGCAGAGAAACTTCAATGCAACAACAACAACAACAATGAAAACTTGAGGAAATTGAAACTGTGACTTTAGTTTGGTTTAAAGCCAAAGTGTTTCTTTATGATACTATAGGGCGTCCTGATGAAACCAAAGGCTACCTTCCTCATCGTTTCATACTTATCCATCTCCCGTTTCATTTGTTTCTTTCTCTCCTTCACGGAGAGCTTTGAAGAAGAAGATGACTTTCGACCATTCAGTATACTTATTTCATATTGCAGTTGCTCATTCAGATTGTTAAGATAGTTTTTTTGTGAAAAAAGTGTTTCTTCAACCATCTTATATTCAAGCTCCTGAGACTTTCTAAAAGTCTTCATAATCTCATACGAATCATCGTCAAGATTTACTGTAAAGGGTATACTCTTATAAGGTCCCCACTCCTTAACTTCATTCACTGTGACATCCATCACATCATTGCCATTATCTTGTAAAACAAACACAAAATATTCAATATGTCAAGAAGAATGCACCCAACACCATGATGAACAAGATTTGTCACAACTCAAAGTGAAAGATCATAAATGGTCACTCCATAATGCATGCAATGCAACCAAATGGTAATAGTATAAAAATGGAGAAGATAATTATTTTTCTTCTAAAACACCAGAATTTCACAGGATGAGATCACCGTCCTATGAATACAAACAAGCTTAACTGAAGAATTCTGATGGTATCAGGTGCATTAAAATGAAGAAGATATTTTATTTTTAAAAGAGTTGCAAGACGAGATCTTCCTAAGAGGTCACCGTCCTAGTACTACTTTCGTTCAAGCAAGTTCAACTGCGGAGTTTTGTTGGGATCTTTGCATTAAAATGGAAAAGATATTTACCATCCTCCTTCCAGATATCTTCAAGATTGGTTCCAGATTTAACCTGATGCAAACAAACCCTCAAACTGGTCATGAACCTTCAACACATGCAAGATACTTTTTATTTGTATTAACAAAACATCATGTAAAAATACCTTAGAGATGGTCAATTCAACTCGATCGAGGAGGTCCTTTGCAGCAGGTTTCTCCGAACCACGCAAGAGAGCAGAACCAAGGTTCAGAAGCTTCAGAATCTCGTCATGCGAATCCATGGTTTTGCATGTTTGCATGATTTTACTAACATGAGGAATCATGTCAGTTCTTCCATCACAGCGGCGACAGTGGTACTCTGCATCCAGCATCATGGCTCCTTCAACTTTCCCAGCCATGAAGCACTGGAGAGCACATTCAACATGAGAAACATGGCCACAGATTCCCGTTCCAGAATTCACTTGGCACTTCACATAGCTGTAGCTGCCATACTCTGTGGAAACAGTTTTGCCACAAAGCATGCAAGAACAAGCACGGCAAAAGTTAGGTTCAGTGCAGCAGATATCACACGGCATGGCGTGTAAACACTCAATTTTCTCCAGAACCACACTAGGGCACCCCTCATTGTTTGCATTGCACTTGAAAACCAACAGACAGTTCGCTTGACGTGCTTCTTCTGATATCTGTTGAATGGGTAGAGCAGCTATGGGAACTGGACTGCCTGTGATGCAGAAAACAACACCACAACTAGTTATATATCAATATTATACCATTTTAATAAGCAAATATATAAACCGAATGAATAAATAAGAGGTATTTTAAAAATATCTCGACCCTTTACAAAGATTTATCTGAAGATTTTAAAACAAGTGAACCGATTTATCTTAATTGTTTATTCTCCATAAGAAAAACCGAAAAATTTACATACCATTTCAATAGGCAAAAGAGGCATAACAGTTTTTTTTTTAAAAATAACGAATCAATAAATAAGAGGTGATCCAGAAATACCTCAACCCTTATATATAGATCTGAAACTTTTATCCATCAACTTTCTTAATAACAACTGAAAAACCTACATGCAGACTCGTTTTACTCATGATAAATACCTCCTAGACAGATCGACACACATGCAAAGAGTATAACAATTTTTTTTTTTAAAATATAACGAATAAATGAATAAGAGGTATTTTAGGAATAATTTAACCTTTAAACAAAAAGATCTGAACTCTAACTTCCTTACACCAACCGAAAAACATACATGCAAGACTTTTTTACTCATGAAAAACATCTCCTAGACAAATTGACATGCAAACAGCATAACAGTGCATCACTGATTTCTGAGGATCATCGTTTTTCATATCGGCAAAGAATAAACAAAGGAAAATTAGTCATTTCAAGACTGTTCCCACTCAGATCATCATAAAACATGAAAAAAAAGCAAAAAAAAAGGACAAAGACAGAGAAAAAAGACATCCTCGTATGAAATGAAAAAAAAACAACCAGATATTAAAAAACATTAGATATGGTTTAGAAATAAGTGTTAGAAATAAGTGACAGAAGAAAAGAGACCGAAAGTTGTTAAAGCAGGAATCTTCCATGAGAAAGAATCGAAAAAGACTTTCAGATCTGTGTCAGGATAATGTCTAATGACGTAGCCCTTCACACCCAGCTTGCTCGCAAAGATGTGTTGCTTGCGAGCTCTTGAAGAAGACCCTGAGCCTGAAGCAGGCTCTGGTGTCTCCTTCTCTTCCTTCAGCAGCTGGTACAGCCGTTTTGGCAAGTACAGATACCGATCCTGAAAGTGAGTGCCGTTAGGCACCACTCTCCGGCCGGTTCTCCACCCCCAAACATCACCCTCCTCCGGCCAATTCTCCGGTGCGTAGGGTAACCCCTCACCGTACACTTCGGCAGCCATTGGGGGCAAATACACCAAACTATCACTCGCCATCTCAACAACTCTCACTAGGTTTTTTACAGTGCTTGCTATAACCCTAGCTGGTTTACAGTGCTTGGTGTATAACCCTAGCTGATAGCACTTGGATTTATAGTGCTTGAAACCTTGGAATTAGTATCACGCGTAGCTAACAGAATAGGTGATATTAAGGTGAATACAGGTAGTAGAAAACATGTGGCAAAAGCACGTAAAAGGCGTCTGAAATGAGAAGATTGAGGATTGGCTGAGTTATTTCGTTGGTGAAGATGCGCGGTGCAGTTGTGTCCGTTTCGCACAGCTCTTTCAAAAATTGATACACTCGAGGTTGCAAGAAATGACCTTGAGCGGCTTATCTTTGTAATTACCATGCTTTAAATTTTTGAAACTTGGACAAAATTACGTATCAGATCATACATGCATAAAGCCTTCCAGCTGAACCAATACCATTGTGCAACCCAACCAAGATTGTACACCCCAAGAACATCTATCTAATCCTAATAAATGTATATAATAAATGTCCCTTCATACCACTCTTCTTTAGTTTTATCAAACAGATTAACATCACTAATCACATAATATAACCAAACCCTTGTTATAGATCCACCAACTTACATACATAGATCATCACATATATGTGTTGTTTGTGAAGTAAAACATTAATCTAGTTTTCCAAGTTAACATTCCATTTTTCTGTTAAAAAAATCTTCTATAAACTACATTTTTTCTGCTTAAAACTTGTATCAGTTTATGAAATGACGAGAATAATATCAATTACAGGTTGTATGTTAACAGTTAGTGTATTAGAGCAGGTTTTCAAAGTATATTAATGGGTGTTTAAAGTTTTCTGATGCATGTTAATAAAAGCAGTAAATGTAGTAGTCAACATGCATGTTTAGACAAAAGTTTTTGATAAGTATGGCTGGGGAGAGGGAAAAAAAGAATCACGTGATTCCTTCTTCACAGATGTAGCAGACTGCGTTTTGCAGCTTTAGAGAAGCACAGTGCAGACACATGGTTGGATAGCGTGATTTTGTCTCCTTCTATTAATATAGCTTTATTAGCACACACCGAAGAAGGCAAATCTAGGGCAACCAAGGAAGAAGGGTTTTTCTCTTAGGTCTATTTCATAATGAGAATCTTCAGTCATCAAATCTTCTACAACGGCTTCATTAATTAAACAAATTGTGTTCTGCTGTCATAATTACACTTCATTCATTCTTTACAAACCAAAGATGTCTTTTTAAATTCTCACTTCTGTCTTTTAAATTTCCATATCTGACAATATATACTTCCTATTTATTTATCTTAATTCAATTTCAGAGTAATTAGTCATATGAGGATAAAAAAATTATATTTTGATTAACACAACATTAAACTCTTAAAGAATGTATTAGTTATTCTTGTTCAAAACACTTACACTCAAATTCAAAATATGAAAAACTAACTTTTTTAAATTTTGTTAATTGATTGCATATTTTATGAAATATAAAATACTCCAACAGGTTTCCATCATAATCTTTATTCTTAGAGAATATATCATAGTTTTAAATTATTTTTGAATTTTAATCTGTTCTTAAAAAAATTATTATAATTTTTAAATCGATATCAAACTAATTTATAAACATTCAAAATTATGGATTTGAACTTAAAATTCAATTTAGTTACTTAGATTTGGACTTACGAAATTCAAAATTAATTCTTTTATAATATGGATTTAGATTTAATTTCAATCTATTCAGGTTTAGATTGTATTTGAATTGAATTTCAAGTCTAGCCCACTTGAAATAAAATTTAATTTGTTAGTATTTTTTAAAATGATCAAATATATTAAACTTAATAAATCCTCCTTTTACTTAATTTCATTCAATGGTTTTATAATACCAATTGTTTCATTTATTCTTATTCAATTTAAGTTCTTAAATTATGTAAACCCTATTCATTGATTTACTTATTTGGTTTTCTTTGTTCCTAATTTATTTTATTATTGTTTTTGAATCTCCGATCCAAATAAGTTTTACAAGTTATTTTACATTTAACCAAAGCATAATACATTTTTCTGCCTTATTATCACCATTATTATCACATTTTTCTGTCTTTAATTCAATATTGACAATTAACCAATAACTTAAAATAAAAAGAGTTTTAAGTGGTATACAGAAAATTATTGAAACTCTATGTAACAATAAATGTTTGAAATAACTTTTTTTTTGGGTAACACAATCATATGTAACCATACTAATGAATTGAAAAAGACAACTGTGACTTATAAATGTATATTAAATATGATACATGTGACAGCTATTTGACTTCACAAATGGGCCTTATGGCTATGATATTAGAAAAACAGTAAAACACATTCATTTTACATATCAATAAATTATTATTTTTTAATTTAAAATATTATTATATTATTATAATTAGGTGTCAAAGTATGTTATTTACTATTTAAGTGTTAATAAAAACTTTTTCTATTAGAAATATATATTATTTTTGGGTTTTTGAAACTGAAAGGAAAACTTTCTCTAGTGTTTAAAATACAATATTTTTGCTTTTATGTAATCTTAATATATACCAATATACATGTTTCTCTTATTATTGTGTTATTAGATAATATGTTTAATTTTTATTCACTGTAAATAAAAATTAAAATGAAAAGATAAAACGTAATAGTTAATTTGTTGTTAATATATATACTATACTATTTGAGACTGGAGTGTAACAATGGGTTATTAAAATTTTATTCGGTTCAAATAACTATAGAATTTTATTGCAAACAACTAATTTTTGTTGAATACAACATTACAATGATTAGATCCAAAACATTTCAAGAAACCGAAACTTCAGTGATGTCAGAAAGTGAGATCCTTCGGTTAACAACTCTTTGTTAATGTCGGCTCAAAGAACAATAAAATGTCGGTTCAGAATGTCGGTTGAGAATGTCGGTTAAAAGAAGGCAATAACTTTCAAAATTGTGAATCGAAGAATGTCGGAGAGAGAGACCAAGAACTTCAGTGCTGCACGTGCATGAACTTTCCCTCTTCATTTGCATATTTCTATTTTACCATATTCCCTACACGCGTCCTTTGTTCTTAGGATCATTCATGAAATTGATTATCAAAATTTATTGTGTTTCACTCCATATTGTATAATTCATGACATAAGATTTTGTCATTTTCCACCATTTTAAGTAATTTTGAAAGTGGACCAGTAATTATGTTATAGGAATCTTTCAAAATATTCATCCTTCAAATATGAATATTTTTTATTCATATGAAGATTTTTACCTGCAGTTTGTCATACGGAGATTTGTTAAGTAATTACTAATCTTTAAAAAAAATAAGTAATTATTATTAATTAAATTTTGTTGGAGTGTAATTATTTATCAACTACTTGTAATGGTGATCTTGCATACTTAAACAACTAATTGAAAGTATAAGTAAGTTGCTTGACAAAAACCTACTTATATAATATATATAATTAAAAAAAAGGTTATAAAGAGATTTACCAAAATTCATGTGTTTGTTTCTGAAGTGAAGCCTTCTTCTTGCTGCTCAAATGTAGTTCTTTCAAATATTAGGAGGATGTACGAAACAAGTATTCTTCATGAATAATCAATAATTGTTCTGCTACCTGTTATATATGTATCATTAGTATTAGCCAAATTCAAAATGATATTAAGGAAAAAAATTGAAAGTACACATTATTTTACATAAGATTAAGCTTGATTTAATGGAAAAAAAGGGCACAAGCATTTTACATAAAATTAGGTTTGAGTGATATAGAGTTAAGAAGTATCTTAGACTGATAATAAGTTTTATTTATTTCATGCTTGTATAACACCAAACCTAAATAAGACTTTGTTCCTAATATATTTTTCATGTTCAAACAAAATTTGTATAAGTGGATGTCATGTTCATGTTTATGCTTCCTCAATACACATACTAAATCTAATGACACGTAATTCTATCAATTGTCTCTTAAAACAAAATGAAAAAGTTAAGGTTTACAATCATAAACTAAGCAAATATCTATATATATCTCAGATTTTTGTTAAGTTACAAATAAAAAAAAACATTAGTCAACATTAACCTACAAAGAAAGTTTGTGGTTTTGGAAAAATGTTAATTAAGGATTGTGAGAAACTATATTAGTTTGGTTGAAAAAGTAGAAGATAAATTTATTATAGACATGAATCATGGATCATGGATCTGACTTTGACACTGAACCAGATTATATATAGAATATAAAAGTGGATAGATGTATACATATATATACACACACCTGTTCAATACTGCCATCTTCTATCTCTGTGTTGAATGTAAGCAACATACATTCATGGAGTAGGTTTTCTAAATCTTCAACAGGAACTAACACTGAAATTTAGATGATAAATCACATAAAAGAGACATTGGTGAGATGCTATAACAAAAGAGAAAATTGAAAAATAAAATTTGCCTAAATGAATGGAAGGAAAAGAAACTAATTGAAAAATACTATACAACCTTTAGATTTGGAGAACCAGGAAAATAAATCAGCAGCAAGTTGATGCGATTTCTGAAGGGAATCAGAACCACCCCATTGATTTTCAATAGCCATTTGAAGGGCATACCAACGAGAAAGAAGCAAAACGATACTCTTTTGCAATAAAATGGTATCATTTGTTTCTGCTCTTTCGGAATAGTTTCTATTCATGCAATCCATTTGAGGCACCTCTGTGTGTTCTGTGAGAAAAAAATTCATACAACACACAGAGGTGAATAATGAATGAAAATGCATTGTTGTATTTATATGAAATGAATTGCATGAGAAACATAGATGCGAAAAATGTTGAAGAGAAAACTATTACCAACTGTTCTCATCTTTCTATATATGAAATCTTTAAAAAGAAAAAAAAAATTATAACCATTTTAAAAATTCATTTAGCTAAAACATCTTTTAAATCCTTCATAAACATACTGGAATAATTAATTTATTAGCTTAGATTATATACTAATTGTATTATTAATGTATTAATGTTCTATATTGTATTGAAATTACATGTATTATATATTTTGAAAAACAAATTTAGGTATATATAACAAGCTTCAGCAATTTTTGCATGACAACTTCTCATGTAAAATTACATCTTTAAGTTTGATTTGTTATCATTACTTTAATCTTAATAAGTGAATAACTTCTAGATTATAATTTATATTCCAATTGATAAATCATTTTTTATAAACATTTCAAATTATTTTTCTTAATTATCAATACTATTTATTAATTGCAATATTTATTCATAAATTTTATTGACTCTAAAATTAAATTAAGTTTATAACCAATAGAATCATATCATAATAATTTAGTATTATTATCATTTTAAGTCTAATCTCAACTTTTTAGTTATTTTCATCTGTGTATCAATTCTTTTGGCTTAGCATTTTGTTAATCAAATTTGAACGTAGTCATGTATATGGATCAATTTAAATTCATAACTGGTTTACAATTAGTCCAAAAATTCTTATTTTGAGCTGGTAAAAATATATGGCAAATGTGTAACCAAAAAAAATCATAAATACTTGTAGAATTAAGAAAACCTAAATAAGTTTCTCTGAAAATAAAAGTTAATTCATATGAAGTAATTTATAGATTTTTTCTATCATTAAGTTTTTAGAAAACAATTCTTAACTTTAAATTATTTATTTTCTTCTTTCATGGTGGTTAATGAAAAGCCTATCAACAAATTATTAAGAAAGAAGTTTCAAATAAAATTATTAGAGTATATCTAAAAGTTTAAACCATCACCTTTAATTTAAGACTCGGGTATTATAAGAAATTTACATTAAAATTCAATGATATGCTTGTTGAAAGTCTTAAAATTAAGAAACTGAGTATTATATAAAACACAATCTTAAACATAAAAAAAGGATTTGTCAAAATCAACAAACATATTGTAAAAAACAATTTCAGAATTTTTTTTCATCCAAGATGATTAACTTATTAAAATGAAATAAAAGCTTTGACAATTTTTAAAAGTGTGAACGATCTTAACCATATAATAACAATCACATTAGTCTTTAATATAATAAACTGGAAAACATCTAACAAGATAAAAAATAAAGTCGTAAATTAAAGAATCTATAAAAGAATGCAGTTAAAATGAAAAGAAGGAATGGTGTTAATTTTTTAGGTTTGTGTATACGATGTAGCAGTGCAGGCTAGCTAGCTTCCTTTGTAATACATTAAAAATATTGTTATTTTTTCAAAATAAATATATTTTTTACTTGTTTTTTTCTGACTAATACCTGTAGGAACTTATCAAATATAATTTGATAATGATTCGTATATTTTTAAAACTGAAAATTGAACAACATTATATATAATTTAAAATTTCATAAAATATAATTTAGGGACCAATATTACGACTATAAAAATTTTAGGGATTAAAAAATGAAAGGAAGTTATGAATTTTGATACATGTTTGCGTTTTCTTATTAGTAATATAATAATATATTTATGGGGAATTATAATTGTCTAATTTAAAATAAGTAAAAGATAAATCTACAATTATAATTTTGTAGGAACTAGAATATCATAAGAAAAAGTGAATTTAAGTCATAAATATATTGGAGTATAGTAACTCTGCATAAGATTGATTCGTTCTCTCTTGGGCTTTTTGGGCTTTAGAAAAAAGATAAGAGTTTGAAAAGTTTAAAGAATAGGAACCGGTTTACCTATTCGTTTTTCCTTCTTAAAATTCTACTAAGGTATAAATATTTTTCATTGGTGTTTTTCTCAGTAAACTTGCTTTGAACGCTTTTAAACCACAATTTCTAAAACTTTTCTTCCATTATATCTGTAATTGTTAATTGGTTATCACAAACATTATTTAATTTAATACTTATGTTAAATGCTGCTTCTTGTTTTTTAACGAAACACCTCCAAGCACTTGTATAAGCTAATGCTCTGTTAATTTCTACGATTGGATGATAAAAATCGATAATGTTTCAAGAGTTGTACTGCCATTTACACTTTTATTAGTTGAAAAAATATGATACAGAATCTGATTACAACATTTTGAAAAATTGATTCATTTTATCTTCTCTTAATAAATATCGAAAAATTTATCCGAGCTAGTTCTAGTTTCTGCAATGCATGACCGATATCATAGAACAAATTTGTAGAATAGAAGTTCCAAATCAACTTAATTTGTTTAGCATTGATTGTTTGTAGTATTGAAGAAATGTGTAGTAATAGAAATAGAAGAAAAAGGAGAATCAATTCCTCAACAGCATTTTTCTCTCAGCATTTTAATGACTTCACAGGGATCACCGGCTTACAAATAAACCAAATAGATTGTCACAATAATCTCAGCATCTAACTCCCGATTCACAAACAAACCGAAATAATTTCAAAAAATGAACACAAAATTATAGAGTAGGAACAAAAACACCGATAAACCTAAAATTTGGGGGAAATAATTGGAAGTCGAGAATGGAAAAGGAAACAAAAAAAACAAAAATAAGCAGAGGAAATAATAACTAAAACAGGCGTTATAATTTTGTTTGATTTTGTTGTTGCGTTAATTAGTAGGAGAAAAGCAAATTAGTTTTAGTGTTGAAGGAAGAGGCTCAGATTTAGGTTTTGTCAGACAGAGAGGAGAAAAGAGCGTGATACCGTGGCTGCGAACACAGTGGATCGCCTCGCCAGGACCGAACATTACACGCCTCTTCTTCACTCAGATCCTGTTTCAATGGCAGGAAACATCATCACTGCCTCGTTATATCCAAATGAGGAAGAGGAAAACAAGTTAGAAGAAGAAGAAGAAGATGAATGGAAAATGATATGGTGATGAAGAAGAAGATGATGATGATGGAACAAAAGAGAAAGAGAAAGAGAGGAGTGTGTATAGAGGATCATCGGCAGCTGCAAGATCTGAGAGAGCTTGCATGCTATGCCTCACACATGAACATTAAATTGCATGCAAGAAAAGGAAAGGGAGTGAGTGAGACTCAGAGCAAAGAGACAGAGTCCGTGGCTGCGTCAACAGAGACACCTCGCCAGAACACGTCAGAATCCATCACTGTCTCACTCTCAAGAAATGCCATGGAAGCCACCAACAACCACCTCAAAAACTCTCTCGCTAACCTCTAACAACACTGTTCGTTAGAGAGGAGAGGAAATGGCGGTGTCTATCGCACCCACCTTCCCCGTTCCAATGCAACACCGCACTGTTCATTCAACCAATTGCTTTACTTCTCAGTATTATATATTGGCCCAACTCAACCCTCACGCTTTTCTTCTTTTTTTTTGGGCCTCGGCCCAGTTTTCAACTAATCAGAGACAATTACTTCGTACACCTGATGAAATTTGAACCTGCACCCCATTCTTATGTGAAACGACAAAAATGTCCTTAGATAACAGGAAAATTCTTTTTTCTGGAACACGTTTCTGGATTTAGTTTCCTGAAATTCTTTTCTTCAATGTATTTTTTATATTTCGAAATTACTTTTTCAGAATTAAATTTTTATTTTCCAATTCTACTACGGAATTCCACTTCCTAAAAATCTATTATGGATTTACTTTTCCAAATGTATTTTTTTTTAATTTCGGAATGAATGGTAATTTTGGAAATTTCGATATGTATTGGGTGCAGGTCACAATTTGTAAGGTGCAGAAAGAATTTTTCCTAATCATATCTTACAAACCTAAACAACCTGATCCAATTTTCTTATTGTATAATGACAACAAAAATTCAATTTTTTAAAATACCTTATAAAAATCAAGGGTAAATTCTTTCTGTAAGTCCATATAATTTTAAAATTCTAAATATATCCATTTGTTTGTAATGAATTAAGTAATACGTAACACCTCTTATTTGAAATTTACACTATAAATTGAACAATCAGAAGCTAACACACTGATATTACATATCGAATTGTACAATTCGGTTTGTAAATTTAATTTGTATATCGAATTGTGGAATCAGATAAACAATTTTATTAAAAAGTTTAACTCAAACTCATAAAACTGGCTTATAAGGTGAGGTTTTACACCTAGTTATATACTACGAAATTTTCTAATCTTTAGTCAATGTGAGATATCTAACACACACCTCTCACGTTGAGAGTGACCTGATAAGCCCAACAAAGATTCGCTAGGATATGCTTGAAATGGTTCTGATACCATATTAAAAAATGAACTTTAAGCTCAAATCAACATCATAAAATTGGCTTATAAGGTGAGATTTGCACTCACTTATATACTATGAAATTTTCTAATCTCTAATCTATGTGTGATCTCCTACAAATTTTAAATCCGATTTTAACTTATGGATTGTTCAATCCGACATATACATTTACTTTATATTACAAACTGAATTATATAATTTAGTATTTATTTTTCTAATAATATACCGGATTCTACATTCCAATATGTATATCTCATATTTGACTATATATAACGGATTGTCCAATCCATAATTTTTTTTTAAAAAAAACCTAATTGTATGATCCGATTTCAATACAAAAAAAAAAAAAAAGCTAAAAAAAGGAATAAAAAAAATTTAAGTAACAAAAAAAATTAAACTTACCTTCACAATAATAAAAGTTCTTCAAGTTGGTTGTATTTAACCTTTTGGGAAGAGTAACTATATTTGTATGAATGCAATTAAGACCATTCTTGATAACAAAAATATACATTTATTATGAGTAGTTGAAATTCTAGCCATTCTTGATAACAAAAATACACGTTTATGATTCTTGATAACAAAAATACACATTTATGATGAACATTTACTATGAGTGAGTAGTTGAACAAATTAGGGTATTTAAATTTTTAGGAAACGGCAAAAAGAAATTTCACAATTAATGAACATTTATTATGAGTGAGTAGTTGTACAAATTAGGGTATTTAATTTTTTAAGAAACGGCAAAAAAAAAATTCACAATTAATATGAAGGTGTGGGAAGAACCATAAAGGTGGAGGGAGAATTTGACAAAAATCAAAGCTAATAATTGGAAAGGAAAAATAATGCATGCAAACTATGAGAAAATTGCTTTCTTCAATCAATGATATTGAACCTGTAATCAACAAATTTTTAAAATTTCAAAACTGTCCTTCATTTAAAAATTAAAAAAAAACATTTTTGGAAAGGAAATTGAGAATAATAGATTATTGTGTTTTGAAAATGAAATTTTAGAATAAAATTATAAAATCAAAATCTTATTCCAAAAAATCAATTCCACAATAAATAAAAAATACATTCCAATACAAGAAGTTATAGAAAACAAAATTTATAAACATATTTTAGAAAATATTCTCGAGATTCATAAATGTATTCTGCAATACTAAATTAAAAAAACATTTTGAGCAGCATCTCATACTCCTATTTAAAAACTAAAGAGCATTTTGATTATTTAAAGTGAATAATAGAGTAAAAATTCAAATTTGTTGGATGAAGTGAGCAATTGAGATATCATATCATACTCCTATTTAAAAAGTGGAAAGGACATTTTGACTATTTGACGTTATTGTTAGAGTACATATTCAAATTTGTTGGGTTATTGACATGTTTTTGTGAAACCTATTTCTCATTTTACACGACTTTTTCTTCCTACACCTCATACCTTCTTGTGCCACCACCATACTAAATACGAAAATACCATTTTATCTTCTTTTGTGTCCAGCCCTTGGATTTGAAATAAGCCTATGAATTATGTAATCCTGATATATTTTGGATTATATAATCCGAAAGTTAATCTCATATTTAGAAAAGGCTTCCGAATTATGTAATCCGGAAGCTAATCACGCATCTGAAAAAAAAGGCTTTCGGATTACATAATCCAGAAGCTAATATTATGCATAGAAAAAACTTACAGATTATGTAATCCAGAAGCTAATCACAAAAGGCTTCCAGATTACATAATCCAAAAACTAATTCTGGATCTAGAAAAAGACTTCCAGATTATGTAATCTGGAATATTAAAAAGGATATTTTTGAAATACAAAAAAATTATGGGAGTGGCACAAGAAGGTATGGAGGTGCAGGAAGAAGCAACCTCTAATGTATGAGGTGGCCCAATGCAAGGTCCATTGAGTTGGGAATGAACCATAAAATTAGATTAAGCCCATTGATATTACAAGTACAAATCGTAACATTTAAGTGTAGGGTGTTTTTTCTTGCACCTCTACATTTTTCTTCCTGCACCCCTACATCTTTCAAAAATACTGAAATTATCCTTTACAGTTTTGGGTGTTTTCAAAATACTGATTCCGTATGCAAACTGTATTTCTGGAATAGAAAATCTAGAAGACAAAAAATCATTCTGGAACATATTTTTTGTAACACATTTTTATTTATTTCCGGATTGAGGATTGATAAATCCATAATTCATAAAACATGTTCCAGAAAAGGTGTTATGGAAATATTTCGAAAATAACAATCCAGAAGTCAATTTTTAAAGGGGACAATACAGTCTTCTCTGAAAATGATGGGTGCAGGAAGAAATTTGTAAAGGTGCAGGAAGAAGTTGCCTTAAGTCTATTGAACTTAGCAACTTTCTCAATTGTACAAGGTTGAATCTCCCTACACCATATCACTTATTACCGGCACCCACCAGATGTAGAATAATTGACTATTTTGCCCTTAACATTTTAGATATCAATTTCCACAACACAAACAATACAGTTCTAAATCTATTTGTCCAAAAATAATAAGTGACTTTCGAATATCCTCATCCGTAGTCTTATCAAGACATCCAACAATAACTTTCGGATATTGAGATCTATAGACTTTTTTTACCTTTCGAATACGAATATCTAAAATTTACACTGAATGCATATGAAAATCTACATCTAAGTCACTTTCTAGACATCGATATCTAGAAACACCTTTACACCATCGCCACTGAATCCATCCCCACAGCAAACGACTCCACCATTATCTTCTTCACTCAAAACGCCTCTACCACAACAAACAAGCTCTTCTATAGGTTTCTTTTGAAATAAAAGTGACAAGAAGAGTTTGGGATTTTTAAAAGATGTTAGGTGCAAGTGACAAATTGATGTGGTGGAGGGAGAATTTGCCTTGTAGAAAGGCTAGGTTTGTTTAATTTTACAGGCCCATAATGATCCATGCAATGGACCGTTACCACAGAATCCGACCCATAAGAGAAATGGGTTAGGATTGACCCGAATAGAGAAGGCAGAAGAATAGAACATAGAGAGTGTTGTTATCCACAACACAACACACAAAATCATTGGTTATTTCGTGCTTAGTTATCGATGGCTGTCCACGCTTTCCACCACCTACGCTCGCCGCTCACATCACGCTCGCACTCTCCATGCTCCGCTCCCCACTCTCCCCGACCCACACTCACTGCTTCCGCGCCCTTCAAGCCCCGACCCTTCACTTCCATCGGATTCTCGCTGCTCCCGGAGAGGCGCCGGCTGCCGGTGGCCGCCGTCGTGGAGGAAAGCCAAGAGAGTCCGGAGCCTGAACCGGAAGCGGAGTCGAAAGCGGAGTTGGCGTCGGAACTGAAGAAGGCGATGGCGGAGAGGAAGGAGAAAGAAGAGGACAACTTGTTGAGCGGAGTGGCGCGTGAGATCGACGAGATTGAGTGGCCCACGTTCGGGAAGGTTCTGGGCACCACCGGCGTTGTCCTCGGCGTGATCTTTGGTTCCAGCGTCGTTTTGCTCACTGTTAATGCCGTTTTGGCCGAGCTTTCTGACCGGGTTTTCGCGGGCAAAGGGATTCAGGATTTGTTCACCTGACACACCCAACTAAACGAAACCATAATCGTGCAATTTTTGACACTAACCTTTTAATTGCTACATGTGATTCACCTGCTGTTCAATCTGAACCGCATTGATCAAATGTTGTTGTGTTCCCAAACTAAATTTTACTGCTTTCACCCCCTTGCCAATTCACCAAAGTGGTTCTCTACCATTGCCATCACTTTCCCTGTGACATTATGCTATTCAATTACAATGTTTTGTTTTTTTCATAGTACTATGTATATCGATCAACTATATAATATATAATGTCAGGTGCTGAAATTTCATATAAGTTGATACATAGTAAATTTCATATAAGTGGATACATTTCATATAAGTGATACATACTTCATATTATAAATCTAATAATTATAAACGACTTTGATACCAAGTTGAAAAAATAGATTAAATGTATTTGAGATCTCTTTAGAAATATGATTAGAGTCTCAAATCTCAAATTATAGACAGTTTATATTAAATTAAATCATTATAAGATATTAAATCTCTCATAATAAATAAAAAATAAAATTTGGATTTAATTACGGAATAATGATCTCCTATGCAACACTTTTTTTCCAAGTTCATTACAAGGGCTAAACAATAGATGTTGATCTTGTTTAGGAAGAAAGTTCTCTTGTCAGTACAAATCTATTTTATAATATTGTGAGTTTTAAAAGTTAAAACCTTTTATGTAAAAAAGAAGAAGCTAAAATATTAATATAAACGTGTATAATATTGTTCACTGTGTTCTTTTTTTACTTCTATCTTTGAGGTCAATCACTTAATGTGTATTTTCAATTTAACACGCTTTTAAAAATATCTATATTATGCGTTTCAACTGATTAAAATTGTTGCCTTTTTTTTATAGAAAAGGTATTAGATCTATCTTTGTTTACAAGACCGTTACTCTTTTCTTAAAAATAGCTACACAATGCTATCAACATTAATCCATCATATCTCTATTAATTTTGAATAAAATAATTTATTATGAAATATAATACATTATTTATTATCATTTATTTTAGAAATAATCTTTAATCAACTTTTTGTTACATATATAATATAATGTATCCATAATTTTATAAGGATTTTATGCCGATTTTCTCTAGAAATTGGACTATTAATAATAAATATTTTGACACAACAAGCTTTTAACATAACATGTTCTGGAAGACCAGGCCAACTTGATTCCCTCTTCTTTTGATACATTATTTTTAGCCTTTTGGAGCAAGTTTTGTTTAATTTTAGAACACAAACAGTACTCTAACAATCCACGTTAAGGTTTACAAGAAAATTCAGAAACAGGTGAAAGCCTCAAACGGGAATTCAGGGCTCAAAAGTCATGGTTTCAGCTTCGCGTCTCACTGACTCGAATAGCACGGTGGACAGGTACCTCTCTCCGAAGCTGGGAAAAACAGCCTGCATCATATCCAAATGGAACCGTAACTCAGAAAAACACAACACAGATTCAGTTGCTCAAGTGAAAAATATAACAAAACATGAGAATACATATAGTCAAAAGCTACGTTATCATGTTTTTCTTATTCCCATCAAATCAGTTCCACAGGTGATCCCCTGTACACAAACAAAACTCTATCGGTCTCAAAATTACACACGCAACACCCATTAGAAGCAACTTTGGACTTCGGATATACTTGGGTTTTGTTCACATGATTATATTACCTTAGAAAAAATACAATGATAATGGTACTACTGTAGCAAGCAGAGGCAACCGACAATACAGAAAACAGGTAATAATCATTATATTTAGTTTTCTTTATTACCCAATACAAGAATAATAATAATCATTGACAGATTTTTTTGCTAAGTTTAAGAAATAAAACATCTAAAACTCAAACATAGACTCGTCCCATCTGTGAAGTCCAAGAGTTCACTGATTCCATTTTGTTCATTGCCAATGGAAACATCTGACTATACTACCTAAGGCTCTTCTTTGTTTTCACATGTTAATGATTTTAGCATGCGAAACAAAACTAACATATGGAAACGTGCAAGAATTTGATTTATATGGCTATTAGTTTTGGTGTAAAACTATTTTAGATGGGCATTCAATAGAAATTCACTATGTTGCGACATCATATTAATGAATATGATGATGGAGCAATGGGGTTGAATTTCAATTAAATGTCTATGTCAAAAAAGTACATATATAAATTAAACTTGAAATGTAACCATAAATATATGTACTTGTCTTTCTTAAATAAATAAAATCACCAGCCTTCCAATTTCACCAAGAGATCACCAGTTCATTTGATGGATATTGTGCATAACAAATTAACAATTACACTAGAATTATTTTACTGTTCTAAATACTTTCAGGGGAATTTTAGGGATATGATAAACTTACAACAATAAGCTTGCCAGCATTTTCTGGCCTTTTTGCTATCTTAATGGCAGCAGCAGCTGCAGCTCCAGAAGATATCCCCACCTTCAACAATATCCAAAGTGGTTTAATCAGCATATTTTTTACAGAATCCAAATATACAATACAAAGTATGCTCAACACAATATATATTAGGTGCTCGCTCTTGGCTGTTTCTATAGGTTTATAACTTACAAAGAGGCCTTCTTTAAGCGCAAGAAGTTTCGCAGTATCTATTGCTTCGTCACTTGAAATCTGCCAATAACACATATCTCAGGTTTGATGGAATATTAACTATTGCAACTTCAAAAACAAATACTGCAAAAAGACTAAATATTCAATAGCTTTTTGATAAAATACAAGACATCAATAACAAAAAAATTTAGTGATTAATTCAAATATGCATCTAAAAAATCGATTATCACATCATACTAGAAATGAAGTTGTATATTGTAAAATATTTATATGTCAAATCATATTCCGCCTGTACTTGTATCCATAGCACCAAAATCAGCACCTAATCTTGAAATATATCAGGAGTTCCCATTCTATATAAAACTGTTAATCTACATGTGATGTGAAGTTTAATTAAGCAGATCAGATATAATTATGTAAACTAGTACACAAATTTTTATCGATAGTTTGCAGTTTGCCCACAAGCTGGAACTTTATCCATGGTACTCAGAACTTGCCCTGGGAAGATGAGACTATAGCGCTTTAGGACAAGTTTATGTCAGAAAATAATTAAAACTAAAAATGACCAATGAATAGCAAAAATCTTCTTTGATTAAGTGAACATTGTATCAGTATCATCACATTAATGGAACAGGAAACTGCTAGTTATAAAAACTATATACACATGATTAAAGGTGAGCTTGCTTGTGCTTTTTTTAAAATGTTTTTTTAATAGAATAAACAGAGTTAAGCTTTTTTTATGTGTTTAACTGATCTGCTTATTTTAAAATTAAGCAGTTTATGTTTTTTTTAATAACCAAATATTATTTGTTTCTTAAATAAATTATTATTTTAAAAATTGCTATTTCAGAGAAATACTTAGTTTAAGTTTAACCAAACTGCCCCTAAATTAAAATAACTATTGTCATAACCAATAATATTTTTTGGAATATGGCTACATGATCACTTGAATAATGTAATTCTTATCCATAAGTGATTAAAGCTTACTTGAACAACTTCATCAATAAGATTGACATCCAAGACACCAGGGATAAAACCAGCACCAATCCCTTGAATCTTGTGTGGACCTGAACATTCAAAATGCAAATTTGCAAATAAAACACAACTAGAAAATAAAGTTCTTTACCTCAGCCCTAAGGATTTATTCTTGCTAAAAAATTGGGAAAAACTATTGCAATTACAACCTCAAAGAACAAAACAAACAAGAAAAGACATAGGAACTGATAAGTAGTTTAAAGGAGTAATTTTAAGCTTAAGAAAGACAATATAATCACAGTGACATAAACTTTACATGATTCCTGTTTAGTTTGCGATTAGTTCAAACTTCAAATATCATTCTTGTCAGCTGACCAAGAAAAGGTGTCATGAAAAATTCAGGAGGAAAGATATAACGAGTGTTATATTATGTAGAAAACCTAGCAATAATCTTCTTTCAATAATAAGGCCAGTTGAATAAGCAAAACCTAGTCTTTCATGGCTATAGGAAGGAACAAAAGTGACACGATGATAGTATTCAATAATATACCTACAATACAAAACGCAATCAATTTTTAAATGCCAGTCAATAGCAATTACATGGTAAACTAATCATCATGCCTTAACCCTTCTACTAGGCTTGCTACATTATCAATTGATGCCATTGTAATCATAAACCAAAACTGTAATTCCAGTAAAACACCAAAAGAGAATGGCAAGAAAGGAAAAGGTAGACGCAGGAGATGCAAGTTTTTGTTTTATGTTTTTTGTTCTCTCCTAAAGTTTTCTGAGTCTTTCTCTACCTTTTTCAACTGGACTCTATTCTATTTGATTTACATGGCTCTCAAACACAACAAAGAAAATCAAATAAAACATCAACTAGAAATGCAAGGGCTTTATGGCTCACCACAAAAAAACTACACATTATTAAAGAGGTCATAATTCACCTGGCTTTCCTCCTGAGAGCACTGGACTTTCCACTGGTTCCACACCAATCAGCTGCATAGAGGAAAAAGATGTAGAGTACATGAAAAAATTAAAAAAATAAATGATATAGCTATAGCAGAAACTCCATTTTCAAGAAAAATATTGTTCAAGTATCCCAAAATGTACCTAAACATGTATGTCAAGGAAAAAACGGATAACCAACCTTTACATTCGAATTCTGCTCTTTAAGATATTTCCCAGAGCCTGTTATTGTACCACCAGTGCCTATCCCGGAAACAAGAGCATCAATTTTCCCATCTGTGCCTTTCCAAATCTCAGGACCAGTGGTCTCATAATGTATCTGCAAGAACAGTATACATTGCCCAAAGTGTAAAGAATTTGGTGCACAATTTACAGAACAAATGTGCTTCTTTCTTTATACCTTCGGATTGGCAGGGTTTTCAAATTGCTGAAGTATGTAGGCATCGGGCGTCTTGGCCAATATCTCTTCAGCCTTCTGCATTGCTCCTTTCATTCCCTTCACAGGGTCTGTCAGAACCAACTCAGCTCCAAAAGCTAATAGAATGGTTCTTCTTTCGAGACTCATAGAAGCAGGCATTGTAATTATGAGCTTGTAACCCCTGGCAGCTGCCATGAAGGCTAATCCAATGCCAGTATTACCACTTGTTGGTTCAATGAGGACACTCTATGGTAAAATAAGAAACCCAATATCAGAATTATATATAAAATTTCCAACTCAGAGATATACTAAATTAATACCAACAATTCCCTTTCTTAATCCACCACTTCCAACTATTCTACATAGCAGTTGTATTGTAAGTCTGTAACAAAAACTCAATAACAGAATATTCATTCAGATTTAAAACATCAGCTACTGGAGTAATATAAATTTCACTAAGGTTTTTTCTATAGGAAAAAATTAACAATTCTTTTAAATTTGAGTCAAACTGAAACGTCACATATATACAGGAGGTTATATGATAAACTTCATCAAAGAGGATGATCCAAGCAAAAATGTGTCTCTTGAAGACAAATTGTAAAGATAGTTATCATCTACGTATATTATGAGGGATCTGGAAATGCACCACCTTTGTCTTACTCCTTCCTTCACAGTTGAAGGTTTAGGAATATCATTATTTACACGAAGCAATGAGATAATCATGGTATAGCTGTTTACATCATAATCAAAGTTCAGGCACTAAAAAAACAGCATCCTCTGCACTCAAACCACAGCAGTTCATTATGACCCCTTCCCTAATCTCTTACTAGCTTCACTTCTATTTAATTATCAAGGTATACCAACCTTTCCAGGTGTGATAAGCCCCTTCTCTTCTGCATCCGCAATCATACTATACCCAATCCTGTGAGTCAGAAACAAGAAAACAAGCACAAAATCACAAAAAGTCATCACAGGCACAATGGGACCAAACCATGGATTTTAAAACTCAGAATCACAACTCGTGACAACGGAAAAAATAGTCACCTGTCCTTTACACTAGAGCATGGCTCCATCAACTCGAGTTTGGCAGCAACTCGGGCAACACAACCATCCGCAAGTTTGTTTAGGTATACCAAAGGGGTTTTACCAATCAACTGCATAGAATAAACATCAGATAACAGTACAAAAGCTAGCAATACAATACAAAAAACATTGCAGAAATGGGCATCAAATACAGAAACTCACTTCTGTAATATCTTTGGCAATTACAGACCTTTCAGCAGCCATTATATCTGGTCACAACAAAGCAGATAAACAAAAACTATTAGCATAGAGCTCACAAAGCTACCAAAAGACACACACCCATCAAAAGAAAAACATCAGAAGTAACAAAACAACCAATAATATTGATGGTTGGGATTGATCAGTGAGAAATAAACCCTGATTAACATGCATGATTAGCAAAAACTAGTTTGATTAATGCAATGGAAGATCATAAGAACACAAAATTGACCTTGAGAAGAAGGAACGAGGATACCAAGGTAAGCACAGCGTGGATCTACAATGTACGCAAAGATAACTCCGCTTACGTTTTAATCAATTTATTGGAAACCAAAACGGTGTAGTATTGTTCATTTATTATTTTATACTTTAATTTAAGTTTTCTAATTAATAAAATAACTGTTTAAGTTTATTTATTTATTATATTTATAATTTCATTACAACATTCGAAATAATTACTAATATACATTAAAAAATTTGTTGAAACTATTATCAAAATTTGAGACCGTGCAGTAAAAGTAAAAATTAGTTTCCCAACATCTTTGTCCCATTTCTATTGCAAAAGGCGTTATCTAAAGTTTTATTTTTTTAATCGATTTGTTTACTATTTTTGTAATTTTTTTGAAATAAAAAAGTTTAATAAGATCCAATTTTTAATATTTTTTATTTAATAGTTGATAAAAATGCCTGTTTTTTGACACCATTGCATTGGTCCATGCCTCTCTCATTCTAAAAGTAGCTGTCTCCATCCCTTCTATATGTTTTTAAGAAATATATTTTTTTTTTAAATTTAGATTCTTAATTTTTAATTTGCAAACATTAACAAAACTCAGACAATGTGGATTATTTACAAACCAAATGAAATATACTAATGCAAAAAAAAAACACAATTAAAGACTATTTATGCGCCCTACAACACCTGCTTATATCGCAAGCAATTTTTATTTTTATTTTTTTACTGTTTATATGTTTGAAAATATTGAATATTCATGTTACAGATTTTCTTTTTATCACAATCTAGACTTTTGATATTTTTTAATTTACTTTCTATTAGATTTTATCATTAATTAGGATGATATGGTCTTATTTCACATCATTTTATTTGTTTTTATATAAAAAGTAAAAATAACTTAATTAAAATTTAATTTCTTATAAATTTATTTATTTTTAATTGAATTTTTATTAAATATTTTTATTTTATTGAGTGTCAAAATTTGATATATTTCAAGTGAGATTTTGTTATTAATTGGAGTGAAATAATCTTTGATTTGTTTTTTTAGTATTTAATTTTTGAATTGAAATAATATAATTTTTTATAAAAATAATTAGGATTTCATAACTTTATTTTTTTTATTGTTCATGTTGTTTATGTTTTGTTTGAAACTGCAAAATTAAATGGTCAAAAGTTACCTCAAAAGTATTCAATTAATAAAATATAAGTATTTTAGACACTTAATGAAAGTTACCTTAAATCGATTAGGGACTCAATTAATAAAATATAATTATTTTAGGCACTAAGTATAATGAATTTTTTTTAATATGAACTCAATTAAAAATAGTTAATTTTTTTATATTTTTTACTTTCATAAATTTAGATAATGTATGTCTGTGTATTAATTGAATGTATTTTGGATTATTTTAATCTAATTGATCAATTTGATTATGGATTTGAGTAGTTGTTAGTCTTTATGATTATTTACAACTTACCACGCATGTGAGGGTTAGAAATGAAGTTCATGTATATTTATCAATAATCTTTATTTCAATAAGATTAAATGTCGTAAGCTTTATAATATTGTAAACTATAACACATGTTAGTACTACAAGTAACAAGTAGAACAAATGACAATTACATAAAGACAATGAAATCAAAGAACTTAAGATACCACCCAATCACATCATCATTAATTTAATTTGATTCTGTATGACATAAATCGTCGTAGAAGAAGCTGAGAAGTTGGTATTTATTGAATACTTAACTCTTAATTTTATCGATTTCAATGAAGATCATAATTAATTATATACATTGAGAAACCAATTGAACATGGTAAGCATTTATTGCAGATGATGGAAAATGACTTTTGTTCTTCCAAAGCATGCTTCCAGCTAAGCATGACTTCAACATATATAAATAGTTAATATTATATATTTATTCATTTGGGTGGTTCTTACGAGTCATTATTTTTTTCCTTGATTTAAGCGGATTAACCAATTAAACAAATTAATTAAGATTTTATAGTTTCCAGCTTTCTACACTTCACAGTTGTTCTCTCTCACCTGTCACTAATTAATGATTGAATGAAATATAAAAAAAAAATTTATATAAAGAATATTCTAGAAGGAATGAGAAAATAAATAAAAAATTGTGAAGAATAAGAAAAAGTATTTTATTTAATATTCAATCTCCAAGTAAAGAGATATCTGCTCATAATTTGGATAGTCAAAAAAACTTAGTTTGACTTCGTTTATTTTTTTAAAAATGCCGGATTCAGACCTTTTAAAAACCCTTTTTAATTAAAAATATCAAACTTTAGGCTTTAAATAAATTATAAGGTGGCTAACTTGTCTGTATTGTATGTTTGATATATAATACAGTTTTATAAATAGTATTTGTACAATTTTTAATAATAAATTTTATAACAAAAAACAATTTAATTTTAAAAATGTTGTACACATGAAATTACTTACCCTATTGATCTATATTTTTTCATCTATTATCAGTAGTAATAATAATTTATTATTAAATAAAAAGATATTGTTAATTTATAAACTCAAATTTGATAATATATAATATATTAAAGCTCAATTTGATTTGACTTAATTTAGTTTATATACATGTTTATTGAATATTAAATTGTTATTTTTGGAAGGAACTCGTACGATAGTTTAAGATGTGAATGCAAGTATTGCACAATGACAGTTTAAGATGTGGGCTATTTCTTCATACACCCTAAAAAAATGTTTTCCTACACCCCATCATTTTCATTTTCAAAGAAGACTATTTTACCTTTTTTTAAATTGTTATTTTCAAAATATTTTTGAAACATATTTTCTGAAACTGATTTCCTATTCCAGAAACATTATTTTTGAATTTTCTATATCAGAAACACTCTATAATTACAGAATCCCTAGTTCAGAAACTTTTTTTTTCTTACAAAACCCCTATTATGAAAATATTTTTTGCTTATTTTTTCTTAAGAACTCCTATTCCGGGATCATTCAAAACAGAGAAAAGATAATTTCGATATTTCTAAAAAAGAAATTCTTACAAAACTCATATTCCAAAATCATTCAAAACTGCGAAAATCATTCAAAACTGCGAGGTATTTCAAAAAAATTTCCTATTCCAGAATCATCCAAAACTAATTTCGGTATTTCAAAAAAAAAACTTATAGGTGTGGAGGAAGAAACTCCATAAGATGTGACAGCAATATGCCAACATTTCTTCAACTTTAAACCTTGATAAAATATATATCTGGTGGAAAAAATTTACAATTAAAACAAGTCAAGTAATTTCAGACTTTTAATACTTAAAAAAGGGCAACATAAGTGATGAAAGCTAAGAAATCTGTCTTAGAAGACTAGGATTTTCTGAAATTGTTTCTAAAGAATCTTATTCCCAATGCAGAAGGGAATTCAATACTGAGAAGAGAAGAGAAGAGAAAAGTTTTGTTGCATAAACAGTAAAAAACATTACACTCTTTATAATAATATAATAATACTTTTAAATTAAATAAAAAATAAAAAATATATTAATTTCTTATGATGTGAAGTGTGTGTGAAAACTGTCAAGAATGTTAATATATCAGCAGCCTACTGAGAATGATATTTGATGCTAAGTTTTAAAGCAGTTTTTGAAAATGTTTGGACAGATAATTATAACAGATGAGCTATCAGAAGAATACCGCAAACAGCAATAAACAAACTTTCAACATCACGTTATTTAGTAGTAAGAGTCTGTCGCTCAGAGAATTGCCACATGATAGTTTGGCAAAACATCCATGATGATACGAAAGGATGTAATTTGAAGCAAAAACACAACAAAAACACAACGAAAGTCTGAGGAAAATGGAAATTGTCACAACCTGAGATTGTCAAGTGAAGCATCTTACGAAAAGCCAAAGTACTCCTTCAGAATAGACCTGGATGTCCTAGAACACCCATTCCCTATCTTACACATGTTTTCAAACTTAGCCATCTCCCGTTTGAGCTGTTTCTTCCTTTCACGTACAGCATCCTCTGCCGCAGCAGATGACATTTGACCAGCCAATGCTTCTTTTTCATGTTCCAGTTGGGCATGCAAATTTATTAAATAGGTTTTTTGTGCCGTAAGTGCTTCTTCAACCACCTTATATTCTAACTCTTGTGACCTTCTAAACTCCTCGACAACTTGTACAGCATCTTCATCAAGGTCTGAGAAGCTAAAATTATGAAAATTAAAAGGCTTCGACCTTGTCTTAACTTCAGCATTGCCCTCATTCATTGGGTCTTGCGTCACACCACTGCCATTACCTGATAAACAAACACACAATATGTTAAGTAGAGTGCACCCAATAACAGAAAGTTTACGATTTGTCACAACCCAGAGTCAGAGAGGATAAATGGTCATTCTGTTTCTCATGTCTTTTAGAAATTCACACACCTAGAGTTTTTCACCTCTATAAATCAATGCTAGGGTTTTAGTATCAGTCGAAAGTAGTAAAAATAGATATGCACAGATAGTAGGGGAGGATACTTACTCATAGAATAATCCATAAGATTGTCATCTTTCTTCCAGACATCTTCATGAGTAGTTCCACATTTGAGCTGATGAAAACCATCAAATTGGTCATAAGCCTTCAAAAAGAGAGAACAAGCAAGATAAGTTTTGTTTCTATTACCATAATATCGTTTAAGAATATACCTTTGAGATGGCCAATTCAATATAACGCAGAACCTCCTTTGCAATGGGTCTCTCTGAACCACGCAGGAGACAAGCACCAAGATTCAAAATCTTCTTCAGAATTTCATCATCCAAATCCGTACTTTTGCATGTTTGCAGAAGATTACTAACATGAGAAATCACATCAGTCCTCCCATCACAGCGACGGCAGAGGTAGCCAGCATCCAGTCCAATACTTCCTCCAACTTGGCCTGCCAAGAGACATCGAAGGGCGCATTCAATATGAGCAACGTGGCCACAAATCCCTTCACCAGCATTCACTTTACACTTGATGTAACTATAGCCACCATAAGCTGCAGAGACAGTTTTGCTACAGAGAATGCAAGAACAGTCACGGCAAAAGCCAGGTTCAGTACAGCAGATATCACAAGGCATGACTGGAGAATATTTTGCTACTTCTCCCAACACCAGACTACTGCACTCCTTATTATTTGCTTTGCACTTGACAACGTCCTCATCATCAGAGTCAGATACTTCTAGTGCTACCTGTTGAAGAGGTATAGCAAGTATTGGTTCTGCATTGTCTGTGATGTAGAACAACCGAAGTAGTTATTTAGCAATGTTATATCATTTTAATAAGCAAAACAAACATAACAGTACGTCACTGATTGCTGAGAGACATTGTAAAACATGAAAAGGAAAACATAACTAGGATGAAAAATAATGGTTTAATAAAACTGTTTCACAACCGTAGTTGCCCTGTCAAAGATTTTTAACTAACCACAACCACATCACGACAACACTACAACAATTCCAAGCCAACGTGGTATGTAGCGTATAATTCTGCTAGTCTCCATCTAGTAAGATGTTGGTAGCAAAAATGATTTACCAATCGCATTGATAAAATTCATATGCCTATATATTATCATGTCAAGAACTTTATCTTTATTCTTCAGTTTTATGTAATCAAATTTTTAACCTCTAGATTACATAAATTATTCTCCGAATGTGCAAATAACATTGTTATAAAAAATAGAATTACATCTATAACTGAGTTCAGAAAAACAACAGAGCAATAGAACTCAGCAGAGTTTATTAGAATCAATCAAACAAGTCATGAAAAAACAAAAAAACAAACATTGAAAAATGACACTAACGCATTCAAAGCAAAGGCCACTACAAATTAAAAGGAAGAAATTAAAGGAAATTGATAGAGAAAAGGGATATTCTAGTATCAAATGAAAAAATAGATATAGGCAACATCTGAAAAATCCTTCTAAAAAGCATTGGATATTGCTTAGGAATAAGTGACAGGAAAAAAGAGACCGTTACCTGATGCAGATGATATTGCGGGAATCTTCCAGGAGAAAGATGCAAAAAAGGCATTGATATCAGCATCAGGAAAATATCTCTTGACATAACGTTCAACAGCAAGCTTGCTCGCAAAGATGTGTTGTTTGCTGTGTGTGCTTGAACCTGACCCTGCGTTCTCGTTCTCCTCCTTCAACAAGCGGACTAGTCGATTAGGCAGATACAGATACCTATCCTGAAAGTGCGTACCAGCAGGGACAATTCTCCGTCCAGTTCTCCATCCCCAAACATCACCCTTTTCTGGCCAATTTTCCGGCGCATATGGAAATCCTTCACCAGACATTTCCGGAATCACTGGCTGTAGATAAAATAAATCATTATCCTCCATCTCAACCGCAGCATAATCAAAATTAGAATTACAAATATGTAATATAAAAGGCAGTTCAGGAAAATGACAGAGCAGCTGAACTGAAGAGAGTTAAAATTCCCGAAACAGATCATAAAAAAACAAAAAAAAAATTCACAGAATAATGAAACTAACGCATTCAAAGAAGGAAATTAGAGAAAGACCACACCAAAAATTAAAGGAAATATCACCACTTCCAGGTTTAATGCTCCAGTCCATATGGGATTTCCAATACAATCACGCCAAAGCTACAAACTCGTGTGTAACAAGTGGCCTGATAAGGCCACAAAACTCTATATGGCCAAAAAAACTCTATATGCTATATAAATGACTCAGATACCATTTTAAAAAGTAAACTTTAAGTCAAACTCAATCTTATAAAAACCACTTCTAATATGTCCAAAAAAACTCTATATGCTATATAAATGACTTAGATACCATTTTAAAAAGTAAACTTTTAAGTCAAACTCAATCTTATAAAAACCACTTAGAAGGTGAAGTTTGCATTTACATACATGTATCTTATCCCGATAGATTCAATCAAAACTTGTTTATGGAAACACCCACACATACATTTATGGAAACACCCACACATACATGCAACAAGTAGATCCAATCAAAACTTGTTTATAGAAACACACATACATGCAACTCCGGAAACACAAGAAAATCATCCGCAAGTTTATTTAGATATGGGATATACAGGTTATAGGATAACCTTCATAATAAAAAGGTAGATCCAATCAAAACTTGTTTATAGAAACACACATACATGCAACCAACACACATACATGCAACCGGTAGATTCAATCAAAATTTGTTTATGGAAACACCCACACATACATGGAAGTAGATCCAATCAAAACTTGTTTATAAGAAACACAAGAAAATCATCCGCAAGTTTATTTAGATGTGGGATATACTGGTTATAGGATAACCTTCATCAAAAGGGTTAGATCCAATCAAAACTTGTTTATAGAAACAAACAAACATACATGCAACCATAGATTCAATCAAAACTTGTTTATGGAAACACTCACACATGCATGCAAGTAGATCCAATCAAAACTTGTTTATAGAAACATACACACATACATGCAACTCAGGAAACACAAGAAAATCATCCACAAGTTTATTTTAGAGATGTGGGATATACTGGTTATAGGATAACCTTCATCAAAAGGGTTAGATCCAATCAAAACTTGTTTATAGAAACAAAAAGACATACATGCAACCATAGATTCAATCAAAACTTGTTTCCATACATGCAAGTAGATCCAATCAAAACTTGTTTATAGAACATACACACATACATGCAAGTAGATCCAATCAAAACTTGTTTATAGAAACATACAAACATACATGCAACTCAGGAAACACAAGAAAATCATCCACAAGTTTATTTTAGATGTGGGATATACTGGTTATAGGATAACCTTCATCAAAAGGGTTAGATCCAATCAAAACTTTTTGTAGAAACAAAAAGACATACATGCAACCATAGATTCAATCAAAACTTGTTTATGGAAACACCCACACATACATGCAAGTAGATCCAATCAAAACTTGTTTATAGAAACATACACACATACATGCAACTCAGAAACACAAGAAAATCATCCACAAGTTTATTTTAGATGTGGGATATACTGGTTATAGGATAACCTTCATCAAAAGGGTTAGATCCAATCAAAACTTGTTTGTAGAAACAAAAAAACATACATGCAACCATAGATTCAATCAAAACTTGTTTATGGAAACACCCACACATACATGCAAGTAGATCCAATCAAAACTTGTTTATAGAACAAGAAAATCATCGGCAACTTTATTTAGATGTGGGATATACTGGTTATAGGATAACCTTCATCAAAAGGGTTAGATCCAATCAAAACTTGTTTATAGAAATAAAAAGACATACATGCAATCATAGATTCAATCAAAACTTGTTTATGGAAACACCCACACATACATGCAAGTAGATCCAATCAAAACTTGTTTATAGAAACATACACACATACATGCAACTTGGGAAACACAAGAAAATCATCCGCAAGTTTATTTAGATGTGGGATATACAGGTTATAGGATAACCTTCATCAAAGCGGTAGATCCAATCAAAACTTGATTATAGAAACACACAGACATACATGCAACCGGTAGATCCAGTCAAAAAATGTTTATAGAAACACAAACATACATGCAACCATAGATTCAATCAAAACTTGTTTATGGAAACACCCACACATACATGCAACGGTAGATCCAACCAAAACATGTTTATAGAAACACAAACATACATGCAAGACACACATGCAACTCCGGGAAACACAAGAAAATCATCCGAAAGTTTATTTAGATGTACGATATACAAAGTTATATGATAACCTTCATCAAAACCGGTAGATCCAACCAAAACTTGTTTATAGAAACACCCACTCATACATGCAATGCATGCATGTTTATAGAAACACACTCACATACATGCAACACATACATGCAACTCGAATCGAAGAATAAACTTCGGATTGACAATACAATACAAAAAACCGAGCAGGAATGAGCATCAAATAAAGAAACTCTCACTTCAGCAAAATGGTAGTCCATTGCAGACTTGTCAGAAGACATTATATCTGGTCACTACAAAACAGACAAGCAAAAACTATTAGCATAGAGCTCAAAAAACTATCAAAAACACACATGCATTAAAAGAAAAAGATAGAAGTAACAAAACTCCCAGTGATATTAATGGTTTGGGAATGATCGGTGAGAAATGGACTCTAATTAAGAAGAGTAATCGGTAAAAAAGTAGTGTGATTAATGTAATGGAGGATCATAAAAACCAAAAGTGAGCTTGAGAAACCGAAACGAGATAATTAGTAGAAAATAGAGTGATTGATGTAATGGAAAAAAAAAGAAAAGAAGCAAAAGTGACCTTGAAGAACCGAAACGAAAACGAAGATACAGCGCCGCGGATCTAAACTGTAAGCAAAGGTAACCCCACCATACATTTCGGCCGTATTTATAGAAAGAAAAGACGAGAAAACGGCGTAGGTCTTTTCTTATTTTACACTTTTTTTTTCATCGATAAAAGAACTTTTTATTTATTTAATTTCTTATATTTGTCAACCCATTACAATATTCGATATAATTATTAACATTTATTATATAATGTCTCGTCACTCTTATCTAAATCTTGTACTGTTCCCTGAAGTACAAATTAACTGAACATGGATTCATGATGGATGTGAAAAGATTGAAAATAATAATAATTAAAAATAACTTAAAGATATTTATTTATTATAGACTTTTTTTATTTTTTAAAAATATTATTTTAATTATTTATTTAATTATAATAATAAAAATTAAATATCAATAAAATACTGATAATAAATTATATCTATATAATCAATGTAAACATATATAGATATAAATATTAAAAAAACATTTGATTTATTACTTATATATTACTTATATTGAAATTAGTTAGGTTATAAATATCTTATTAATTATGTATTGAAATATAATTAATTTCTCCTTTTTCATGTATTTTTTTTTATTTTTTTCTTCCAACTTTTCACTTCTTAAATTTTAATTTGAAAAACAGATTATAAGTAATTTATCTATTTCTAAAGCTTACTATTTTTATTAATATAAGCCATACCAGTCATAATTGGATTTATTTCCAATCGATATGAAACTTGCTAGGTCTCAAAGAAAACAACAGAAAATAATTTTTGGGTCTGCATCTTTCACAAGCAAACTTTTTTATTATCTTTTGGCAGCAGAACCAGTTTGATGATAATATGAAAACAAAACTGTGTAAGAGATTGCATTAATTTCTTTGTTTACCATTAATTAAACTAAGGTATGTGAAAAAGGTCATCCTCACCTTTCCACCAGAACACAAGCCTTATCCCTTCATCCACCACACGCTTCGCCCGTCTCAGAAACCATTGCTTTCTTCTCCATTGGAAGAACCTCAGCATGGCGAGCTTTCAGTTAGCAGCAACACCCTTTACCCTTTTCAGACGGGGGCACCCCACCACCAAGCTCTCCACTGCTTCTCAGGTGAACCCTCGGCAAGGCCTTGCTTTGCGCCCACTCACTGTGAGGTCCTACAAAGTGGTGATTGAGCAGGAGGGGCAGTCCATTCCTCTGGAAGTTGAAGCTGACGAGACCATACTGTCAAAGGCACTGGAATCTGGGTTGCCTGTGCCTTATGACTGCAGACTTGGGGTTTGTATGACATGCCCTGCTCGTCTCATCAGTGGATCTGTTGATCAGAGTGAAGGAATGCTCAGCGATGATGTGGTGGAGAGAGGTTATACACTCCTCTGTGTCTCCTACCCTCAATCCGATTGTCATATAAAGGTTATCCCTGAGGAGGAGCTGCTGTCATTGCAGTTGGCCACAGCCAATGACTAGTCTGTTTTTGAGTTTTGAATGTAGAGTACCTAATTCCAAGCTGCTGCTGCTGGCTTTGGTTAACAGGGTTGAGTCTTTGCTTGTTTCTGTATTCGCTGATGTCGCTCTGGTTTTTGATATACTTCTGTTCTATTATGTAGTTTCTTATTGATGCATGAAGCACAATTATACAACATTTGATTCAGACTAGAACAGACACCAACTTTCCAACAATGCTGATAAATGGTTATCTAGGATACGAACTAAATGTGGATGAGTAGTTATCATTTTGCAATTTTATTTAAAATTTCTAAACCTTATTGACATATTACAAAGGTGGAATCCAAAATGGTAGTAGAAGTTCACATTTACCAAATGATTCAAACCCCAGCTAGCCTTAACAAGGTTTTAAAAAACTGTCCATACACAACTTCAGCCTAACATCAAAAGTATTGGGGTCACCACCATCACACCTGCAGTCGCACATTTGTTGAGTGTTTCTCTCAACATCAAAGATGTGTAAAAGGATCCAAATCCCCTTCCATTTACATATAGTGCCGAATAAAATGCACACCTCAGGTGATGCGGTTGAATGGTTTCTTGTGTCTCTGCTTAATCTTTACCTTAACGCGGATGCCATTGTCAATGATGGACTGAAGAACAATCTGAAGTTTTCCCTCCACCCTTTCTCCTTTTCTTGGAGTGTAAATCACGTCATGGATATCATCACCCAGTGCTCTCTGAGCTAGAATTGCCCCCACTGCGGCACAAGTGGTTTTATTCTTGGTAGAAGCCAGGTCAAACTTGAGGTCCTTGGAAATGGAATGTGCCACAGCAACAACCTTGCTCGTTACCCTGTGAACAATGCAAGCACGAACAGAGGCGTTTGATATGAAAATGTCCAGGCAAAAGGGTTCGTGGTAAGGACCTGTAAGCTGGTTAAAGGTGGGAGTCCTCTGCCTCTTGTTCACACTAGGCCCATAATTGATTTCGTCCACACGGGGCACAACACTTTTGCTTCTTGCCAATTCATCTACTCTGGGAGCCTTGTGATCTTTAGAAACCACATTTGGAGTTGGTTTAGCTTTGTCTACCTCCTCTTTTTTCTTGGAAGATTTCTTCCTGTGAAAATCCAAATTATACTCTTCAAACTCCTTGGAGCTGCGCTCAAGCTTATAAAACAGATTGCCACGAACTCTCATATTATCTATGTCCTCAAAATCTAGTTCACCCTCAACATGATCATCAATGGTTTCATCGGTCACTTGCGAACCAAAAGAACTAGCTTTCGATACAGGCCCCCTCCAGGCTTGTGCCACCCCAGATGAGACACCCCAAGTATCCTGATCCACAAGTTCAACATCAAACCCAGATGAGGGATGATTGAATTCGGAGAGAAATGGGGAAAGATGGAGGCTGGTAGAGTATTCAGAAGGTGGCACGGATGCAGAACTCGGTGCTGCCTCAACCTCTTTGGTAGGAAGGGTGGTGAGGGTCTTGAAGCAGAGATTGAATGTCCTGGAGAGAAAATGTTGTTTGTATAAGGAGGCACCCTTCCTTGCTAGTAGCATGGATACCATGACCAGAGATTTCAAGAGAGAAACTTTAAAAACTAGTTAATGCCAAATGCTCGAAGCAGCAAAACATCGAACAGTTGGCGTGCAGACCGTTGTACTTATTTTCTGAAACACGACCCCTTTAGAAGGAATACAAAAAAACAATGAACAAATAGATTAAAGCAATCTCAAAAGTATATATAGTTCAAAACAAGTGAGAATCTATTGGTGTTAAGAGGACCTTTTTTCCTTTGTACTTTTCTCTTGATCCCTACAGTTGAATACTGCCATAAAATATAAACGAGTGGTAGGTCAAATCACGTGGACGAATAATAGTACTAAACAAAATCATTATAATTTGGACAAGATTTTCCTAATTGACATTACAAAAGGAATTCACAAATATTTGATAAGAAAATAATATCGTTGTTGTAAATAAAAAAATCTCTACAAATCAATACATAAGTAAACTTGAGAGACTTCAATTGAAAAAAACAAATTAACATCTATTGAAAAGTAGTATGAATAGTCACTTTTATCTCTGAAAAGCAATAGCCAAACTGTCACCTAAATACAAAAAGTAAAATGCACAAAATAAAAAAGGTTTAATAGCTTTTTTTTCCCTCGATTGTGATGATCTGTTCCATTTGGTTTTATTATTTTGAATGTTTTTAATTTGATTTGATTTTTAATATTTATTAGATTTCTTAGCACAATTTTAGAATAATTTTAAAAAGAATAAATATATTTCTTTTAAAACTCAAATTTATTGTATAAATTTTTATTATGATTAAAAAATAAAGAACAAATTATTTTGAACCAGCCATAAGAAACATTTTCTGTTAAAAAAATTTGAAACATACTTATGCATATAAATCTTTATCATCAATTTATATAATTCATAATTATATAATATAGATATGTGTCCCGTGTCCACAATTTAGAAATTATACCTCGCTCGTTTTCAAGATAAGATTTAAGTTGTTTGGTGGGTAACTCGTCTAAAGCTTCTATGAAAAATGATAAGTTAGATTTTAACATGATCAAGATTTTTGGTATTAATACTCGTACTGGTAAAATTATTTGTCCTCTTCCTGTGAGATGAGAGGTTCCTTGAAGTTCAGACTGCTCTGTTTGCTGAGTTTTATGGGATTATGCATGCTATGGAAGAAACTCAAAAGACGGGACTTACTAATGTTTGGTTAGAATGTGATTCTGCTAGGACAAATGTTTTTTAGATGGAATATTTGTCTTAATTATTGTGGGAAAATCAGCTTAAGGATTACTCATATTTTTTCGTGAAGGGAATGCGTGTGCTAATAAGTTGACTAATTTAGAATTTATTCATAGAAAATTGTTTCATTGGTATAATATGTTTCCATCTAGTCTGTTCTTAGAATTATTTATGAATAAATATATTTTACCTATGTATCATTTTTGTTAACATATGGATTTTTGGCCTAGTTCCCCATATTTTTTTTTTATTTTCTTTCTTTTTTTAATAATATTTTTTCATGTGATGGTAGATGATTATTGTTACTTGAAATGTCAGTAATACCTAACATAAAAACATTTTTATAAAAAAATAATAATTGTATGAGTATCTTTGTTACATAAGTGTGCAAACTCTCTTATTAGATTCATTAGATTCATGTCAATGTCCAACAACATTCATTCTTTATTTTGTTGATATGTGTACTTCTTTATTTTGTTGATGATGTGTAATTTATTATTCATCTCACATGTAATCGTTATAACATTGGTACAATAAATTTGAACAAATTTCAAAACGTTCAAAAACGCTCAAAACAAGAAACAAAATTTAAAAACCGAGATTATCCAAGAAAGGTTATAGAAGGCTCTTGCTTCCAACATCTAAAAAGTACCTCTGATTCGTGATATGAAGAAATAAGATTTTTTTTCAGTTACCGATTTGTGATATGAAGAAATAAGATTTTTTTCAGTTACCGATTTGTGATATGAAGAAATAAGATTTTTTTTTCATATATAATTTTTGTTAACATATAGATTTGACAGATTTGACTTATAGATTTCCCTTAGTCTCTCGTAATTTTTGTATTTATTTTTAATAATAGTTCATGAAAAAAACTGAAATTTTGTTACTTCAATTTTAAATAAAGAACTGAGATTATAGACTGATGTAAGACTAATCCAGTTTGTAAAACTATATTTTAGATTGATAACTTCAATTCAGAAAAAATAAATAAAAAACATTCTAAATATTTTCTGGGTGCAAGAAAACAGCTGTCTTCCAAAAATCATATCAAAACATGACTTCAATTTGATGAAAGTACAAAGCATTTTCAGTTCTCAAGTGAATACAAACAAGGGCTGCCCAAATTAAATACATTATCACCAAATTCTATGCTGATGAACTTTGGCAGAAACGGACCACAAGCTTAATACAAGGAAACATAGTTAAATATAGTCAAGCCATGAAACCAGATTAAACACTTCCTACCAATGTATGGGAAAAAACAGAAGACAAAAATATATGTAAAAAGAGTTTCTCAAAGTACAATTGCCAACGCCATATGATTGACGAATTACCATGAACATAGTGACACAAAGGGATTGAGCAGAAACCTGTTTCGACTCTACCAGATTGAGATATATACAATAAGAGCAGCACAATCAAAAGTGTAACTCAAGTATTTGCTTTTGTTGAAAGATCGATGGGATATTACTTCTCACTCAGTAACTTCACCTAATCGGCAACAGGTCTTGCCGCAGATGCAATTGAATCTTTTTGGCAGAAGAAACATTCAGATAACATGAAGTTAGCTACTTCTAACATTACAAAATTCACTCATAAATGACAAGGGACCAAATAATGATTCCCTCAAAATCAATAGAATTTATTCATAATACCAACATCAAAGCACAACGCAGAAGCTTCTAAAGCCTTGAAAATTGACTCACATACAACGCAGTGAAGCTCTGAAACGAAACTTATGAGTATCACAAGTAATACAGAACTGGGTTATCTGTTAGACCACAACAGTCTCGGAACTATCACCGGAAGCATTTACGCCACTTTCATCCACACATGTTTCATTTGAAGCAACTATTGGGCTCAAAAGCAAATCCTTACCATTTTTGCATCCGTTTTCAGAGTTGGAACCAGATCCTAGTTGCAACAAACTCTCGTCGTCATGATTGAGAGCAGAAATGGAGACATCTACATTTTGATTACTTCCCTTTGGAATAATATTCTCTTCTGATAAAATCCCTGAAGTAACAGCTTCAAGAGCATCATTCATATAAGCCTCTTTGGTAGGTGGAGTGTTGTCTGACTTTTGAGAGTTCAAAACTGAATTAATGTCAAGCTCCAGCGAATCACAATTCATAGCAGTGACCAAGCGACATTTCTTGTCAAGGTTTTCTGCTGAACATGGATCAGAACAAGCAGTTTCCTGAGCCAAAGCTTGAACATTTGGAATATCTTCTGGGTGACTTCTCACAGAAGTGGGATTTAATTTATCAACAGGAGGAGGAGCCAGCACTTTATTCTTCATTTCTAGAGCACTGTGACTAGTTCTAGAAGGAGAAACACATTTATCTGAAATTGAATCAGAGACCATTTCCTCAGAATGAGATTTGGAACAGAGAATCCCGTCAACCAAAACTTGGTTTATTTCTCGAGAAGCATCGCTGCATTCATCATTTGTCTCATTAGCAGGATTTGAACTAACATCATCACTTCCACGAAGATCTTGTGGAGTTGAAGAACCCATATCTGACCTATTTCCCATTTTGGTATGGATAAAATCGTTGTCTTCATTTCCCATTTTCTCAGAACCTGTTAGTAAAAGGAAAGTAAAACTTATGCACTGGCAAAAGTAACTCGCTGAAATTTACTTAAACAAAAACAGCATCAACACCTGCAGTTTTATTACCTGCCACTAACAGCTTCTGTAACATATCAATACCAGGGAAGACCACCATATTCAGTGACCTCATTTCTTGTCTGAGTAATTCGTCCAGATGTGTGAAACCAAAAACTGTTGTCCATGTATGTGTTAGTTCAGCAATTGCAGGAATAACTAGTTTTTCAACCTTCATAGCGCAAAGGGCCTTCCAACCAAGGAGAAAATAATAAGATAAGAATGTGTCAGTGTCAATAAAAAATGTATACAGAAAAGCCTCAATCAAAGCTCTAAATAGATCTTAGGTGTAAGTAAATCGCAATGAATCATAGCTTCAAGGTTTACCGATTCAATGGAAGAAAAAAGCCGGCGACACATCCCTTGACGCCTATATATGTGACGAGTTCCAATGAATGGCATCTCAGCTATCTCAGTTCCATGGAACCTAAGACATGGGAGTTAATACTTACATGTATACTCATTTATTCAGACTTAAAAAATCACATAGCAGCATAGATATAGATTATGATAGTGAGAAACCAAGAAAAAGAACATGGCCTTTTAGCTTTTAAGCTAAATCAGTAAAACTGAATGTCACTTTCAAGAAAGTTAGGAACCAGAGTGACTACCCAATGCACTCATGCTTCCTCATTATGGCACTTTTTTATAAATGCCATGAAAAGGAGAAGTTCTCTAAAGCAAATGAAGCATGACTGGAAAATTTTACATAATTACGAATTTCATTTCCTTCGTATGATCAAAACAAATTGTCTTGATAACTACAATTTTTTTTTCTTCTCAATTATTTTCTTAGTTCCCCTAACTTCTCAGAGGTGCACCAGGTAAGTAGGCATTCAATCCAATTGCAACAGAAAAACCTTTCACTCTGCCAATTTCTACTCTTTCTGCTGTTTTCCTTCTTCAAAAGAAAAGCTCAGAGATTCAATAAACGAGTCAGCAAGACAAAGTCTGAGGCTTAGTACCTGATAGATGCCGCAGAAATGATTTCATCCCCTCTCTCCAAAATAGCAGTGTAAAAGCCACCATAGCTCAACCTATTAAAGTTTGATCTGAAAACAAATAGAATGAGAGGTCTCATAAATTAAATATAGGGATAATGGCGAATTCATAATGTTTTGAACTTTTAACTACTACTTACCCACTATTATATAAAATGTTACGGATTAAATTGATCCCACTCCTCCGATCAATAACAGGTAAAAAGCATTCATCCATCACAGACAGTGCAATAGCCAATTTTGAATTACATTCTACCCTCTGATTAATTCCCTTGCAAGCTGCCTCTGAGTCTTCATCCGTTCTATGAATGAGAGACCATGAAAAACCCGCTTCTAGTTCATGCTTGGTACCAATATACTTCTTCAATTGTTCAGAAAGCTGTACAAGTAAGAAGAACATAACAACGAATCAGAATCTGGGCTTATCACAGCAACTTTGAAAAAAATTCATTGTAACAAACCAATAAAATACGAAAATTCATAAAAAGCAATGTCTTGGAAGAAGCACATTCTATAGACTAGTGCACAATAATTGGTGGTACTCTCAACGCATGCTAAATTATGAGAAAGAAAATGGTTAAATAAATACAGATACATTCATCAAGCTATACTTCAAAATTTTGAAAACGAGAAATAACTGTAAGATGTACCTCTCTGCACTCTTTCCCACAAAAAGAAAGGCTTGATGTATTGAGGTTATTAAGAAGGGCATCCATCTCATTAGCGCAAGAGTCGTGATCTATGCAAATGGAAAGTACTTATTAAACAACATCAAAGGGGAAAAACAGAAGAGAAGTAATGGCCAATAGAATATAAACATATTGAAGAAACATAAAAAATATGAATGAGAGAAGGTGAATACATTTTTTCTCACATAAGTTGCATGTATGTAAGATAGACACTGATGCGTCATCTTTTTCAGAAAGTTCACTGGCTATGCCACAAAATTTACAGGTGCAATTTGGACAATTCCATTCACCAGGAGGAAGCATCTGCAACAACATAAATGAATTCCTCATGAAAAAACAATACTCCTAAAATAATCAACACACACACACACACACACACACACACACACACACACATATATATATATATATATATATATATCAATTACATTACTGAAATAAAGTTAAGTATGCAATTACAACGAGTTAGTAACACCTCAGTCAAAGTCTCAATAATACATTATTCTAGCTTTGGTGTGCGGGAACACTTGCTCAACTTCTATGAGAAAACCTATTCAACATGCCTACTAGGTATAAAAGAAGTTAGAGGGCCATAAATTAAATTATTGAAGTCCTCATATACCACAGTATAGGAAGGTATTTTTTCTTTGAATGAACTTCTTTGCTGACACTGGACAGACTCAACCATTTAAGTATTCAGTAGGCACAAGTTTTGTTCAGCATTCGCCTAACACATTTGCAAAAGCATAATAACAAGAACGTGACTTCAGTCCCCTCAACATTCATAACAACAAAGCAACCAACAAAGACATAGTGCCTCCTTCGACCACCCCAAAAAGATTCGATAAACCAAACAACATCTGGAAGAGAAACATAAATTTCATATGCTACTGTTCACCAAGAAACAGGTCAAAATCACGACAAAAAAAAAATGTTCTAACAATATGTTGCGAAGTGAGAACCGTGACCTATGAAAAATAAAATACGCCCACATACCTGTATATCCAAGCAGCTTTGATGAAATGTTGATGGACAACCATCACAACAGATTAAATCCCCTCCATCTGCACAAATACCACATGTATCATCATTTCGATCATCACCGTCAGTATCTACTGAATGGAGACCAATTTTTTCAGAATGCTCTTGTCTATTCCATGCATCTATCTGGCATTGTAGAAGAGAAACTCCAGATTCCAAAAAAATATTTTGATATGGCTGTGGCAATTTGCTTCCTGCATGAAGCTCAAACTTTGAAACTGTGAGGATTTTACTACAGCAGCCACAATGTATGCCATCTCTTGTGATCCACCCCTCAAGCAGGACTTTCTTCCGTCTGCGGTACTGAACCTTTTGGCTTAACTCTACTGTTCCAGAGTCGATCAACCAGGCAAGAACTGTCCGTTTTCCCGTATATGGGACAAAGCCATCAGATTCTGAATTTGATCTTTTGTTAGAACTGCGAACTAACAAGGTACATCTTCCGTGTTTATTACTCTTCCGTCCATGTATACGAGAATCACATCCAGATGATTTTTCTATTCCGTCAACTGAGTGATGGGTAGCATTCTGGATTTTAGAGCGAGCACTGATAACGTTACTTTCAAACATTTTATTTTTCATCGACTTACTTCCCTGTTTAATAAAGGAGCTTAATTTCTCCTCATTGTTATCACTATCAGTGCTATTCATATCATTCTTGTTGCTGGCAGATCTTCTTATTTCAGGCTCTTTTTCATTATCACTTTCACTGTCATATTTTTTCTTCTTGTTTTTCAATTCTTTCTCCATTTTCTTCCTAGTTTTCCTTGTTAGCTGACTGAGCACATCATCTGCAATAGGTGTAAAAGAAGCACTATCCCCTTTGGCTTTGACCTCATTAGCATCTTCATTCAATTGCTTTTGAAGGGCGTCATAGGCCTTGATGATAGACCAATAGGCTGTACCTACTGGATTAATGTAAACTGCATCCAGGTAGTCTCTGTTCCTTCGAGGTCTATAGTCTATGGTCCAACCTGAAGTCAGCAGCATCTCCCGTATTCTCTCTCGCAGTTTCTGTTTTTCTGTACCACTACCACGCTTGATTTTTCCTTCTTTCGCTTTTGTGCTTGAGAGTTTATCATGCACAGGAGTCTGTTCATCCTCAGAGAACATCTTTTTTACAGGCTCACGAGCTACAGTATTTCTTACTCCGGGATTTAATGATGTGTCACTGTTATCTGAACCCCCCTCATCACCCTTGCCATCCTTGCTTGACAAATATTTTCTTGATGCTATCTGTTTCTTCTCCACCCTCTTGAGTACTCCTGGTTTCTCAACAGGTTTTGTTTCCAGGTTTGATGAAGGACGAGTTGGAACATTCCTCTTGGCAGTCTCTTCAATCTTCATCCTCTTGATGGGCTCTTCAGGTTTCAACCTTTGCCAGCTTTCCAAAGGTTTGTGATGATTGTAGTACTGTTCTGATTGCCCACACACCTTCTTCTTATTAACCATTACCTTCAAAACACCATTTTTCCCCTGAACCCTGATAGACTCATCCGAATTAAACTTCTCCCTCTGCAAGGGTATAGGTACCCGAACACCATCTCTGTTACTCTTGAACCTAATGCGATCAAGATTATCTCCAGGAAACAAGCCACTTGACCTGTCTACATAAGAGTTCTTCCGCTTATCAACAAGACGACCACTTGACCCATTCTTCAATTCCCTATCAATGCCACTCCTAGTAGCATGAACCGACCCCATAAAACTTCTTCCTCCAAAACCAGCTGCATTACCATCCAAATGCCTCCTCCTCATGTTCTCCACATCCATACCATCATATTCTTCTAAATTGTACACATCCAACTTACTACGCTTATTCACCCACTGCTCCAAACCTTTATCCGCACCCCTAATTCGTTCCATTCTGTCCCTCTTCCTACTAATCTCACTCCCAACCCTCTCAGACGCAGCCAAACCATTGCAAACACGAATAGTCTCAGACCCAAGCCTTCTACCAGGTGGAATCAGCAACTCGTCACTTGATCCAGAATCACTAACAGGCACACTGATGTTGGCCCTTTTCTTCGATTCATAGAACTTCCTAGAGGTGGAAGCAGTAGCATCCAACCCATCCCCTTTCTTTCGCACAATCAAACAACCCGAGGAATTTCTGCTCTTCACCACAACCCCAGAACCACCCGATCTCACTTCTGATTCCATCTACCAAAGCCCCTCGCCAAAATTAGCATCTCCCGCAACCAAAACTAAACCCTAATCTCCAGATCTAAAGCAAAATCGTTCTTAACTTTACACACTCATCCCCTTCCCCTCAGACCAAAACAAAATTCCAACCTTACCTCGCCGGAAAATTCACGGATTCCGTCCCCGGAATAAACTGTGTGACGCGAGTAATCCCCGCCGAAAAGTGTTCCGAGGGCGACCGAAGTCGGAGAGAAATTGAGACGAAAAATTGGAGAGAAACTGAGAGGGGAAGAGATTTTGGGTTGCGATTTGCAGAAGCAACAACTAAGCTAATATCGATAATCAATCGATAATAACAAAAAAAGTAAAAAAAAAAAAAACGTAAACAGAAAACAATGTTAGCTGTTCATGGCTTTATGTTTTGCTTATTTTATTTTCCCTCCAAATTTTATCTTTTGTTGAATCGCACGGTTCTGATGCTGCCACATTGCATATCTTGCACGTGGCAGAATCGCAACGGTTCCCACGACTGTTTATACAGTTTTTCTTACACTTTTCAGTACTGTTTCTCGGTAAGTGAGTCTTCTACAGAATTTCTAGAGACGTTACAAATCAGTTTTTTTTTTTATTTTTTTTTTAAATATCAGTTTTTTTTTACAAATAAGTTAAACTAAACTGAATTAATTGAAAATTGAATTAAACTGAACAGTTAAATAAAGATAAGTGATATATTTAGAACTTGCATTAATTTACAATTATATTTTTTCTACGAAAAATTTGAATCAGTTTATAAAATATTAAAAATAACCTTTATTCATATCATCAAGTTTGTATATTGAAATAGGTTCTCAAAGTATTATTATTGTTAAAAAAATTAAATGGAAGATTTTATTTAGTTTACTAATTATGTTTATTATTTTTCAGTTTACATTTTTTATCAAAATAATATTGACTATAATTAACTATATTTTAATCTATAGAAATCAATCTCAAAGTTGACTAATCTAGATATGAAAATAATGGAATAATGTTTTATTTTTTTAGACAATTAGAACATATATTTATATTTTATGTGTGAAATTATGTTGCACAAATCATATATAAATTCCATTATTATTGTTATTATTACTACAATATGATCAAAATCAAATCTATAAATAATATTTGTACATTCACTAAGTTTCTTTATATTAAACTGAATATTAATTGAGCTTAGTTAAGTCATAAAAGTAGTCAATAACAAGTCTTCTCACACTCCATATTAATATTCTAAAAGTTCAAACTAGTTTATTTGACTCATTTTCAAACAAAAGCATTCAATATATTTATAATATATTAGTCAACAATTGGATAACACATACTAAACTTTTTTATAATAAACTTATTAATAGACACAATAATATTGATGTTAAACATATCAGTAATTTCACAAACAAAATAAAAAATTAATCTAATTTTATATATGAACTTAGTGTAATAAAATAATACAATATAAATATTGAAATCTTAATACAAAAAGAAAATAATTTATCAATAAAAAGTGAAATTTTTATCTTTAAGAGCACATAAGGTGCAGTCATTTTTTTTTCATGGACTTTTTTTTTATCAATGTTGACTCAAATTAAGCATTGCTTACAGAATTTTGTTATTTAAAACATAAGACCATTTTGCTACTAAATCGTTATGCTACAGAATAAGATAAATTAATGAAAAAAAAATATGAATAGTGTATTACAGGTGAGACAAAATTAAATTAAAAGTTGACTTTAACAACACCTGTCATTAAAGTAAACTTTTGTGTAGTTTAAATCTATTTAATATTGAAAGATCCACAAATTAATGTAAATAACTTATGTAAAGACAAATATAGTATGGGTGTTCTAGTAAAATCATGTTCAAAAATGAAAGTCTAACCTTTATTTATAAATATTATTTTTTAATTAGTTTAAGCATGCTATCTTTAACAAATGAATTTAAATTGGGTTAGACTTTCTAGAAGTTAGGTCATAGGTAAAACAAAAAGTTGTGGAAAGAGAGTTTAAATAGAGTATTTAAAAATATTTTGGAAAGCTTCCTATTAGATACTTTGATTAAAATGGGTGATTAATAATAAGTGACTAAACTAATAAAAAAAATAAACATTTAGTTTAGACTTTGATAAGTTCTAGTTTATGTGAATATATAAAGTGACTTTCGGCAGAAAAAATAATTTCCCTTTAAAATTAAACAACAAACATATAGCATCTAAGTATATAATAGTAAAATTGTTTTATTAAAAAATATTTCAAAAGTTAGGCTCCTTATTTTAAGACTCTTAGTTTCACATTAATAAATGTTTTACAAATAAAACTCAATATTTATTTATTTATCAAATGCAACAATAAGATATGTGTATTTTCAAAGTTTATGTAAGACGTGTGTTTCAAAAATGAAATGTTGAAAAAATATGGCAAGTGAAATGAAGATGGTCACACTATTAGGAAATGTCATTTAACACCACTACCTAACATGTACCTATTGATGAATTTGTTGAAGGAGTTGAAACAAGATTTTAACTCAATTGCTGCATATCAATGTTAGTTAATTCCTCATCCATTGATTTTAATGTTGAATATGAAATTAAAATGGTGTACTTTTTTATATTAACCATTTAATTTAATTATCACACATTTGTTAATGTCCCCTACTAACACATCATGTTTTGAGTAATGGTTAAATCATAGATTACAGACCAGACGACTGAATGGAAGCCCAATGCCCGATCAAGATCGATCGACACTACCATATACTAAGAAAATTGAAGAAAACAAAGGTTTGTTCATGGTCTCTAAGCTGTTATTTTGGTAAGGTTTGTCGGGGTATAGCTGTGTAAGGCAACACAAATAAGCGTTAACTCCATGGGAAGCAGAGTTCGAACCAACAGGGGAGGCGATCAAGGGAGGTTAAATGACTACACTACCTTCTTCTTCTCGAACTTCCCCCATGGCTATGGAGAGTTGGACATGGTCAAGGTCTTTCAAAGGAGAGCAAGGGTAAAAGAAGTTTTCATATCACGGAGGTTGAACAAATGGGGTAGAAGATTTGGGTTCGTTAGGTTCTTTGAAGTAAGAAATGTGGAACGTCTTGAGAGGGAGTTGGACAGTCTCTTCGTCGGAAACATGAAACTCCATGTAAACGTTCCAAGATATTGAAGGCACCAAATGGACTCTGTTAAGGAGGAGAGGAGGGAGACGAAGGTGAACCATCTGGAAAAACAGAGGGACACAGGGAAACAAAAGGAGATATGGGTAGAGAAGAAATGGAATAGATCTTTTGTAGACGTTGTGAAAGGATATGCAAACCAAGGGAAGTGGAAAAGACCATCAATTAAGTCGCTTTCCCACACTATGCCTTGGATGGTGAATAGCGTTGTTGGGCAGTTTGAGAAGGCTTGGGATGTTGATCAGCTAGGAGAGGAGTTTGTGAAAGGAGGTTTGAACAGAGTCAGTATAAGATACATGGGGGACAGATTAGTGATGTTGACCCCAAAGGAAGGAGAGAAA
>Ga0123342_1000170_pt1 | contig 86094 bp, 48 predicted proteins | sample Turbeawhitnodule_FD_89960 | JGI IMG/M metagenome (GOLD analysis project Ga0123342, IMG submission 89960) | Root nodule microbial communities of legume samples collected from Mexico - Turtle bean Mexico white nodule | ecosystem: Host-associated > Plants > Roots > Nodule | place: Mexico: Nepantla...
AAACCGAAAGATCAAATGGAGTAAATTAAAGTTGACCGGGAAGTGTCCGTCAAGCAATTCAATAAAACGTGAAAGATTTTCGAACCAAATACAAACCAAGAACAAGTAAGCCGAAAGATCACAAGGGAGTCCGGAAGCGAAGATCGAGAGGTCAACGGGTGGAAGACGAAAGGAGTTTGTTTCTAGGTCCTTGTAAGAACAACTACTAAACTATTTTACAAATCTTATGTTTTTTTTTATACATATATTACTATTGAAAATTTTATGGTCTATTAAATTTCTATTAGAATAATTGCTATCATGTCAAACATTGTAAAAAGAGACTGTAAGTAAAAATAAATAAAATTGTTTAAAAGATGGTGATTAAATGATATTATTTTAGATCATTGTAGTATGAATACTTTATAATTTAAATTAAAAAAAATTATAAATAGAAAATTTTATCCATTTAAATTTCATTTCACAAAAATCACCATTTCTTTAAAACATTTTTTCTGTCTTTTCTATAGAATTCTGAAATATTCATTTATCTTTTTTTATGTCAGAGTACGCCTTAAAGATATTAGTAGAGAGAAGAATATTTTTTTTTTCCGATATAAGTATAGATTATAATTTTATATGAGCAAGAAAATTTATTTTAATTTTTTTAAAATATAATATAATTTTTTTAAAGTATAATGTAAATATTATTTAAACATTTATCTCTCTGTATTAGTGTAATGGTTAGTGGGACGAGAACATGTACATGTAAACCTCAAAATTGAAAATTTTGAAAATAAGTATGAAAAAAATAAGTTTAAACGGTAAAATTTGTAAGAAAGATAATAATAGTTTAATAATAAAATGTGAGATTAAGTGTAAATTGTATTCTGAATTTGGGCCGGACCAATCAGAGTAGGCGCAATTACTTCCTGCACCATATCACTACACCAGATCTCAGCGGAAAAGACGAAACTGTCCTTAAAAAAATTTCTGAAATATATATTCCGGATATTTTTTTCTGGAACGCAATTTTATATTACGAATTTTTTTTATCCAGAATGGGTTTTTCATTTTTGTTTTCGAATTTTCATTTCCGAAATACAATTATTTCTTTTTCAGATTTTTTTTTTGAAATGTATTATTTTTCAATTCCAGATTGTTTCGTCCGAAATAGAATTTTAATTTTTGTTTTCAGATTTTTATTTCCGAAACTCAATAATTACTTCCAAATTTATTTTTTCGGAATATATTATTTTCAATTCTGAATTTTTATTTCTGGAATTAAGGGTATTTTTGAAAATTAAAAAAATACGTTGGGTGCAGGTTAAAAATGATTGGGTGCAGGATCATTTGCCATCAGATTAATATTTGTGGACTGTTCTTTATTCGGGAAGGCCCAATTTCTTCCTGCACCTCCATAGAATGTCTAAACACTCCCGTGCACAGTTATTCTCTCTGGAACACTCTTGTGAATCTATCATGTAATCTCTGAGAAAGAACCAGAACTCTCCATTAATATCACTGTCTAAACATCATTAACATCCTAGAATCTCATGGACACTTCTGTAACCATCCAAAGCCAAAAAAAAGTAAATAACCAGCATCAACCTAGTGTTATATATTTATGTTGTCTCAGTTCCTTCAACTATCAGCAGAAACAAACACAACAGACAAAGATTAAAAAACAGCAGTTCAACATCAAGGTCATCATCATATGGCTTTGGCACGTTTGACTTTGAAAGATTTGCCACAAAGGTTGTTTGCTTCATCTTCCTTAGCTGGCTATGGTTCTAGTGGTGTGCACAGGCAGAGGTGGAACAATGAATTGCTCAAAAGGTTTGCCACTGCAGCAGGGGATAAAGGGAAATCTGAAGCCTCTGAAGTTGCTGTTACTGAAGGGAAAAAGTCCAATAAGTTGTTCCCCAGGAGGAGGGGCAGAAGATGGACTTGGAGAAACCATGATCGTGATTTCTCTCCTGCTCTCTATGGTACTCTCTCTTCCTCTACATTTTTCATGCTCTCTAACACAAAAAAATCTTTACTTTTGTAGCTGCACATTCAAAATGAGGTTTAACTTCAAGTGCAAAGCCAAAGGAATCAACTTCATAACATTTTTCAAAACCCAATAAAACTAGACAGTAGGTATTGACCAATCTTAGTAGATACAGTACACTTTTATATTACTGATAGATAGAACATGGATAAAATTCTATAAATACTATGTTTTTCATTGAAGTATGAGTAACTAACTGAATTAGATTTTTGGATTTGAATCTAGTAAAAAAATTACATTAAGAAGCTTGTGATGGTACTAAATGTAAGGCTTTTGTGATGAAGAGGGAATGAAATGAAACAGAAGTTTACACTTACACTTTGTGTTTGGTTGTCAGAGTTCTTTCCTTCAGGGCTTGGGAATGCACTCATGCAGGCAAGTGAGAACATCAACAGGGTGTTTGAGAACATGAATCTGACACCTTGGTCTCTGAGTGGGCGTGTGAAAGAGAGAGATGATCATTACAAGCTGAGGTATGAGATGCCAGGAATGGCAAAAGAGGAGGTGAAGATCACCATTGATGATGGGGTGTTGACAATAAAGGGAGAGCACAAGGAAGAGAAAGAAGAAGGGGAGGATGATGAGTATTGGTCATCAAGCAGCTATGGATACTATAACACAAGCCTGGTTTTGCCTGATGATGCCAAAGCTGATGACATTAAGGCAGAGTTGAAGGATGGTGTCTTAACTGTTACCATTCCTAGGACTAAGAACCCCAAAAAAGATGTGCAACAAGTCACAATAGAATGATGTTAAGGTTTTACTAATAGAGGTGTGGTTATTGAGCTAGTCTTTGTGAAGATGTGAGCCTATGATTTTGTGACTTGTGTTTGGTATTTTGTACCTAATGTAAAATCATCAAATAAAACCTCAGACCTGTGAAAAATTTATATGTATTTCTTCCATATTTTTCTTGTTAAAGAAAGCACTATTGTTTTCATTCTCTATGCTTTTATTTCCTTGTCTTTGTAGTTTCTTTCTCAAAACAACCAAACCAAAGTATACAACTTTATTGTGTAAGGAACAGAGAAAATAGAGAAACATTGTAGATTGTAGAAATGGGCCCTTGCAGGCTGGGCTTCCACTGATAATGATTACACTTGGGCTCTAAACATATTTGTCCAAGCTGTTTTATGTCCATTTCTTCAATTCAGAGTTTTCACTGCAACTCATATAAAGTGTGAAAGTTAAAAAAAATGCTTCAGAATGAGAAATTGTTTTCTTAAAAAAAAAAATAGAAACTATTATTCACAAATATTATAACTCAGATTCTGAGAATTATTTTTTCTGACAGCACAGAAGATGTAACTGGTGAGGGCCCTGCCTGGTAGTAATTGGAGGTTACGTCTCAGGTTTCCTACAGCTACTTTTATAGACAAATAACTTTTACATAAGATACTAAGATTTTCTTTTTCTGAGAAATATTGTATATGAATGAGTTAAGTGATAGTATACTAAGATTTCTATCACTATCATGTTATACACAAATATATATATTTTACCTATACTTTTTAAAATATTAAATAGTATTTAATGTTTAGTAATATTTTGCAGATGTGTTTTTGTTCTGGGACCACATCTGATTTGTTTTTTTCTGGTCAAATTATGTTGAAAGGCTCTTTTCATCTACCAAAAGTAAATAATCCTTTTTTCACAAACTTTGTGAAGAATGGAGCAGCCCAATTAGAGTGCAGCCTCGAAATTTGGAATGTGTTCTATTGGACAAGTGAGCCACTTTATGCAGTGTCTCTTAAATAATGCCCTACAATACCAGGACAAGGATGAACAATAATAAAGGAGAAACCTAACCTATGAATGAAGAAGAAGAAGGTACATTAGGAGAAGTGGTGTAGAATGAAAAGACTGAACAGAGAAAAGAGGAAGAGAAAGAAGAAATGAGATGTGTATGTGATGTGATGAGGTCATTGTGTTCATCTCAACAGTTACCTGCAGTTCAGCCCTGTGCAGTGCAAGCATGAGACTGTATGGAACAACTGTTTATGACTTTGGTTTCTTTATCAGTACACAATCACCTTTGTAGGTCCAGAAAGTGTGAACAGTCAGATCTGATAACAAGTGATAGAGGTCTTCCATCCTAGCCATTGGATTCATTCCACCTTGTGATTGGAGACCTTGTGTGGGTGTACTTGCTCCCATCTTTTGGGAGATTGTGCATAATAAGTCTTCAAAACAATTTTATATCTAAAATTCTTCATAAATATCATTTACTTTAATTTAAAAACAAATATATCACTGTTAACATGTTTTAAAGACTTTAAGCCTATCCTATTGTGATACAGTATTCTGATAGACCAATTTGAGCAAATTCAACTCAGAAATATCACTGTAGTTATTGGTAGGACCTTTTTATTTTTCTCTAGAAAAATCAATTCAAACTACAATATAGCATTCAATTTTGGAACATTGTTATATGTGCATACAAATTTTAAATATGATATTAACTTCTGGTTTAAATGAAAAATGATATTTGTAATTCAAAACTGTGAACATTAATGAACTATACTTGAATTAAAAATCAGTTATTATACCAAAATATCTTGTGTCCTTGGATAATGCATTCTCTTATGTTTACTTTTGTTAAGCACATTGTTTTGTTTGTTTGCTTTGGTTTTACTGCACCAATGGGTTGGCATATGAGTTACAGCTCAGTAAAGTGTATTTCAAATAATGTAAGTGAGATCATGAGTCTATTGAATAAAATAATTCATGAAATAGCCATGTCTCAAACCCCTTTACTTGTCTACTACCAACTATACTTGTGTCAGAAGTGAAACAAAAGGCAAAAATTTATCCTAAGACATCATAATATTTGTAATATTGCAGAAATTGTTCTGAATATTTTTGAAACACAATATCAAATAAATGTGAAGTACTAGTAGACACATGAAACAATAAAAGAAAGTAATTAAAAAGCTGTGTTGGTCAGTGTTGGACATAGTCAACAGTATATAGGAGTGTGGAAGTCAAATTTAGGAAGCAAATAAATTGGTTTATGAATGTGTCTTGGAAGGAAAAGACAAGAGTGAGAGTCCACCGTTAGCATGCATCACTATTGAGCAATAGTCATAGCAGTTTCTTTCTTCGGGAAAGGGAGGTTGCTGTTTTCAAAAGTTGAATTTTCTTTGGTTTGTTCAAGACACTGAAAAAGTTGGTTCTTGAGGAAGGTGTGGGGTTAAAACTGAAAATGGATTCTACCCCTTATCTCATATTAAGCAAAGTTTAGGCCTCCAATGCAAAGCTTTCCATGTCAGCAGAAACAGTGAATCTTAACACCCTGTGTCAGATCTAGAAGGAGATAGTGTGTATACACCAGTGAGTTTCTGTGACAAGTTTTTTTAAACTTAGGAATGTGTTTTACACACAATATTAAGGTTTTAATGGATAACAGTCAAAAATTAAGATAACTATGAAAAATAAGATATTTTTAACACAATTGATGAGGAATTAATTTGGGGTCAGGTAGGTAATTTAATGGATAACAGTAAAAGGTGTGATGAACTGAGTGCTGGAGAAGAGGAAGGGGTCATATCATATTCGTTTTTGTTCACCTCACTCAGTCAATAATATTCATTGTGAATCCAAAATCTGTTCCCCAAATTCCAAAAAAGACCAAAGCAAGTCACTCCCTCCCACGATTTTGATTGTCATTGGTGAACAAGCCATGGAATCAGACCATTGTCTCTCCCACAGGAAACATCCCTCAACTTTGTTCAACACATTTATATCTCTTCTTTTCATCTATTCCAATACTAATATAATCTCATACACCACCTCACTAGTCACTTTCACTGCTTCTTCCCCTCCTCATTCTTTCCTCAAACACTTCTCCACTGTGACTAATTGCATCAAAATCCAACACAGCACACACCACACGTCAAAGCTCTCTCCTAGACCCTGGCTGATGGCTCCACCTGCTAGATCCTACCCTTCACATGGACTCAAACTTCCAATCACTGTGCTTTTCATCTTTTTCTTCTCCCTTCTACCTTCCAAATCAGGTAAAAACCCTCCACCACCCTCATACCCTATTTAACTGAACAACTGTTTCAACTTTCTGTTGAGTAGGGTACTTACTTGCAACACACAACATCTTGATATAAAACAGAGTTTCCCCTGTTTTGGGTCTGTGTCAAAATTTAAAAGTTATTATCTTTTATTCCTTTTCTGTGTTTGCATCTCTTTCTCTATGCTCTAGCCCTCTATAATAGGGCACCCTTTGAGGTTTAATGAACCCTACTTCTGGCTATGCAGGTGGGTCACTGATGTTGGACACAAAGAAGGGTTTGGAGCAAAGTAAAACGGTGATAGGGTCAAAGCCTCCTGCTTGTATGAACAAGTGCAAGAGTTGTAGACCTTGCATGGCTACTCTGGTCGTTCCAAATCACCAAAAGAGGAAGAAAGGTTTCAAAGTGTTTTCTCGTGGAGATGATGATACTTACTATCTTCTTTCATGGAAATGCAAATGTGGTGACAAGCTGTTTCAACCATAATTCATCTTAGTTTTTACCATTAAATTCTGTATATGTAACCAAAAAAAGACAAAAAAGAAGAAGAAGAAGAAAGAGATGAGAGAATCCAACTTCTGCTAGAGTTCTTCTGCTATCTGTCATGAACTTGTTTTCATATCACTCATTCTAATATAATCCAATTATATATTAATTATTAGTCTTCACTTTGAGCCCATTGTTTTAAATACTTTATTTAATTTATAACCAAAATTTAACATCTACTAAATAAAAAAAAATAATGTTTGTGCAAAAGACAAAACTTATACCTATTAAATTAAACTATTAAAAGATAAAATTGATAATAAAGCTTATTGTTTTGGTTAAGTATTATTATTATTATATGTGTGTATATATTTATTAACTAATGGTTTTCTTTATTTTGTTTTTCACTTCATTCATGGTATTTTTTCAAACATTTCTTTTTCATTCAAAGTTTATTATTGTTTATAGATTTTAGATCGATATTTCATAATATTAATCAATTTGTAAAGTTAAATTAAATTTAAAGTTTATTTTGTAATTAGAAAATATTAGAAATATTTATTATTTGTTTTCTACTCAATTATTGATATTTCCAAAAAAATTATTAGTTTTATATTTTATTTTTTACTTATTTTGAAAAAATCACATCACAATGGAACTATTCATGATCTACTTACTAATACTAGTTCTATGGTAAGGATAAAACCCTCCTACTTCCTTCCTTGGAAAGGGTTCTGTGGTGTTATCAACTTATTAAAAAATCATATTCATTTTACAACTCATTCTAATAATATAATAGCATATATTAACATTTTAAATTAAAAAAAATTGATACCCAATAAATAAAAAGCAATCATGTCAAAGTATTATTATTATTATTTTTACTCAAACTTTCAACTTTCTTTTAATTTTTTATTTTCTTTGTCTGAGTTGAGACAGTTTCATTTGTTTATTCTAGTCTCTGAAGTTTCTAATCCCTAATCTAAAGAGAGTATTAGTTTGTCTGATATTGTAACTAGAAACAGAAGAAAAAGGTAAAAGACATGAAAAGAATAGAACTGGTACAAGGTCATATCACGCTGTCTCATGTCCACACAGTTGAGGACCATAATGCACTCTACTTAGGATATGTCGAGAATAAATTTATGATCTGCTTCAACATTTTTTTTTAATTTAATTAATAGATAAGTTAAAAAATAATAAAAAATGGACATTTTTTTTCAACACCAACGGTTAAAACCAAAGAACGATTATTTTTTTTTTCATCACTCAAATGATCTCTTTGAACTTTTCCTTTTCTTCTATTATTTGTTTATGTGAATTCCGAATTTGGACGGTAACATCAGAAAATACAAGACTTTGATATTCATTCCTTCTGTACAATTAGTACTTGAAGATGACATATTTAATTATTAAAATTTGTGTTTAATTATATAATTATTATGAATTATTTGTTATTGGATCAATTTGATCATTGATTAATCTTGTTAATCTTCTATTAAATGTAGTGACTTTGGTCATGTGGATCGACTTGTCCAGGATCTAAATATAAGTATAACACGATATAAATAACTTATAATATTATTATTTTAATAATATTTTATATCATTTAATTACAAATTTATATATTATTATATACATTTTTTAAACTATCACATCAGAAATTATTATATATATCAGTAAGAGGATTTGTCCAAGTATATTTTTGATATAAAATGCATATTAACGTATTCATAAATTAATTTAATATAATAAATGTATTTTTTTTTATCTTTTTATACTATTTGAGATGACCCGGCTTCGTAAGAAAGAAACATCCACACATAAAAAAAAAGTTTTGTATAAGAGTTAATTTAATTGCACTAATTTCCCTTTGCAATATAAATATATCTTTTTAAAATATTTTTCATTGTGCATAATAACAATCATTAAATAGAAAGCCTCAACGTATTATATATACTTATTAACTTCTTATTTTGTAAATGTTATTAAAAGGTAATTAGGAACAATTAAAATAATATATATTTTTATTTATTTTAGTATGAGGCCTTATCTTAGGAGTTTTTTTTTTTTTTACTACCAATATTTATAGCCGACCACCATTTCACCCAATTTCAGTATAAAAAGACGAAAATACCCTTAAATAAAATGGAGGTACATATAAAAATACATTTCAGATTCCCTTTTCGAGTATATGTTTCCAGATTTTCTTTTCCAAAATGAATTTTTTTTATTGTGGATTTTTATTTCCAAAATGGATTTTAATTTTTGAATCTATTCCGAATTTTTATTTTATTTCTAAATTTTTATTTCCGAAATGAAGGACATTTTCGAAAATTTAAAACTATGCAGGTTACATGTCCAAAAAGATTGGGTGTAGGAAGAATATGCCACTAGGTAATAGTAGTTAATCAAAGCCCAATTGACGATGTAAATGAAGCCCAATATTTGATCCAGTGGGTTGGGAAGTGAGCCCAATAATCCACCGTATAAGAGAAGACATAAATAAAAGGTGGATCATTCATTTTGGTTAAACTTGAAATGAAATGCCTCCAAATGAGTGTTGTATCAGTCACCACCGCAAGTTCCTCCGACCTTCTTCTCTTCACCACTCTCTATCCTTCTCACGCTTTCTCCTTCCCTCTGCAACGTCAATTTCAACCACTCTCCTTCTCCTCCGCCTTACTCCGTCGTCTTCCTCCGTGCCGTGCTGCCTCCCCCGGTCCTCCGCTCCCACCTTCCGATAAAGATTCAAGCCACCTTAAAGGTTCCATCCATCGATTTTTTTCGTGTTTAATTATACGAGTTAGGTTTTCGTGCTTATGTTTATATATATTTATTATACATCAAGTGTATTACGGCTGTTCCATCGCTGGAATTTTCTTTCCCGTTACGTTCCGTGTTCGAGTAGTTACTCTAGTAATTGACCTGTTTTTTGGTTCGATTTGAGAGGGCTAAACATTAATATGAAGTTTAAGCAAGAGTTTAGTTAGGTCGGTGAAATAATTTTTTCTGTTCTGTTTTTAGGAGCTAGTTTTGATTTTTAATGGAAGATGGACGGTGTTCAGTCACGTGGTCTTTCACAGCTAGACGAACTTAGCTATTCATGAATTGTTCAAGCTCAACCTGTTAATTGATTCGAAGCATTTTCTTTTTTCTAGTTCAACAAACAAGATCAGCAGGCCTGACAGTGACAATAATGTTCTGCAAAATATAAAGTTTTCTATTGAGGATCTTCTGAAGGTGTTTGTTGTTTTCTTGGGGGCGGGGGTGGGCAGGTTTAAGAAAATCCGAGTAGTATTTGTTCTTTTTACGAATAAATATCTGTCTTTGACCTCATCAAGTTATCGTCAAATTCATCCCAGGTAATGATTTGGAGTTTTGAAAGTGCACAATTAACCATCTAAATCGTTAGGGGCAAGAAACAAAAGTAGATAAGATATGCAAATTTGAAATCATCTGTTGTCTGTTGTATAAGTAGACGGTTAGTTTGTCATGTTTCTATTATAAAAGCCACTTTATAATTGACAACTATACTTGTATTGTGTTTATCTTTGTTGCACAGCATTTTTGTAGTCTTGACTACTCTTGCACATTTACTCAATGTTATACTTGCCTGAGTTTTAATTAGATAAGAATACTATATTTTATTTAAAATTTATCACATGCTTAATGTTTGCAAGGTGCAGGTTTCTGTATTGACAATAACTTTTTTTTTTTGTTCAGGAACAGATGTTGGTGCATCTTTATCCAAAATTCAAGATAGGATACAGATATTCTTTGCTGTTCTTTTCTGGTTGTCTCTATTCTTTTGGGCTTCTGCCTGGGATGGGAGGAATAGACCAAACAAGGGATCGAGATTTAGAAGATAAAATAGTAAGCATTTAATTTGTATATATGGAACATATATCTCAGTGGGACAGAATTATACAGCAAAAGAAAAAAAATCATGCGACTGTGTCGAATAAGTATTATTCTCCATAAAGTTTTCCTGTGCTAAGATTACTCCTGTGTCAGAATTAGTTTATGAGTAATCACTCTGTTTTCTTTTTCCTCCCAAATGCTATGAGGTAACTAAAATTGAAATATCTTAAAATTTTGAATGTCTTTAATCACCACTGAAGTTTTGAGTTTATTTAAGATAGAGGTAGTAGACGAAATTTAGTAATTTATTTGCAGTCTTTGCATTAAAAATTGTTCATGTATAATTGGTTGAATTAGATCATAATTTGCTATTGGATACATAATGATCTATTCAATGTAGTCCAAGGTTCAGTAACACATATGTCTTCTAAGAAACGGTCCTAAACCGTTTGGGTATAACAATCTGTATAAATACTGCAATTTATTTTATTATTTTTTAAATGGATGGGTTTTTGGGTATAACAATCTGTATAAATACTGCAATTTATTTTATTGTTTTTAAATGGTTGGGTTGGATATCCATCTATTAAAATTGGGTAAAGGATAGGTTGGATTTTTTTATTAAATCATTTCAAGATGAATCAATATTTTTTTAATACATTTTTAATGGAATATAAATGGATTAGTAATCTATTTTGAACTCATTCAATCCATTTCTCTGACACCGTTAGTTATATGCTTTCAGGTTCAGTTAGTCCCAAGTTAAGCTCTATTTTGTAGAAGCAGTTTCCCTTTATTGTAGATGTCAATGTAAACTCTGTTCAGTTTGACCTTGTGTAATTATGATGTTTGTGTAATTATGATGTTGGTGATTGCGTAAATAATTATTTTGATGCTATTTTTATGCCAACTAGAAAGTTGAAGGCGAGTCAAATTAAAATATTTATATCCATTTCAGTTGAGACAAGAATCTTCAAGATGTTTAATTTAATTACTGTCTCTGCTCTTTATTGGAAGGACAAGTGTTTCCCTTCCACAGTGCATGATGTCGCACCATTTGGCCCAAACCATGGTGCTTGAAACCCAGAAAGAACAATACTATAATTTTGAAACTTGAGATTTGTTTCAAGTTTTCTTGTTTTGCCTGAGCCAGCTGGTATGGTCTGTGGAAAAGGAAGGGTCATTTTTAGATTGAACATTATTCATTTATGGATGGATTAATCATGAGTTTGATATCTTCCAGGGAATTGATATTTTTGCAGAGACAGTTGCTGTGTGTGATGTGGTTTGCATTCTTTTACTTTATGGGTTTACTTCTCAGGAGCAATTCACGAATACCACATATTTTGCTCTTTTTCTTTCTAGACCATACACTGTACTTAAATGGAGACGATATTTGTTCTCGTCACCTAATCAAAAATATCAATTTCCATTTTCATAAAAAGCCTCAAGATATTTTTTCTTGCTTGACATGTTGTACTTTGGGCAAAATATCCGTGAAGTTTCTAAAATTCTAAATATGTTTCTTAAAAATTATATGGTACTTGTCCATTAACCTTTTAGACACATATTTTACGAATTTTTGAAAATGTAAACGTATTCTTCAGATTTTAAATAATAGCGACAGATGAAAAATTTACATTAATTCTTGTCTTAACATAATTATATACCTAAATAAAAAAATTAATATATTAAAAAATTTACAGGATGGAAAGTGTTTAACCCATTTTAGTTGTCACCATTTTGATTCCTGTGAATTGTTTCTCAGAGTTTGAGGAAATGATCTCACATCTTGACAGTGGATGTCACCGTCGCCTTTTGAGTTTTTTTGGTGGTTCTCTACTTACCGTATTTCTGTACTGTATACTTCACATCAATACCTACCTGAAGTGTCTATGTTACAATAAATTTGACGCAAATATAATCAAACGGGTCTATGCTTTCTTCTCATTCCTGTCATTAAGGTGCATAGTTAATAATTTGAAATATTAAGAACGAGACTTTAATCTTTCTAGTCGATGTGTTGATCTTCTTTCACATTGAGGTTATCAACTCATCTGTGAAATTATATATTATAAATGTTATGATAGCAGGTGGTCTGATAAGTCTAACCAACAATTATTAAGATAGACTTGAAATAATTATGATATCATATTTTTCACTAATTCGTGGATCAATTACAATATTCATCAACATCTTGTTAATATCATTGTTATTAGTATGATAATAATTGTTCTAACAGAGAAGGAACGAGAACCATGAGTGAAAACAAAAGAGATGGTGAAGAACTCCTAAAAGTTCTAGGAATACATACTTGTATAGCAGTTTTAGTATTTGAGAAGATAATAGCAGTTCACGGTTGACGTTGTTTTCACTAAGTATTCCACTTTTCAGAAGGTGGCTACATTATTAGCAAACATATGGCGACAAAAGATGGCCATGGTGCCAAGAAGCAGGTGTTTATACATGGTTGGTCTAAATTGGGAAGGTTGAGGAAAGATGGCGATACAAAAGTAATTGGTGTCCGTTCAATTTTGTAACTTCCACCAAAACAAAAATGGCGACTAAGGGTCCCCCCAATTCGTGTCTCCACTGCATAGGTTCTAGTCTCAACCTTCCATTCCCTTTTGCTAAATTTCTAACTCTGGATTGGACAACAGAATTCTCTAGCTAATAATGTATATTATAGAGAAGTTAAATTTAAGCCTAACTCAACTTTATAAAACTGAAGTTTACATTCACTTATATACTATAAAATGTCTATAAAATTATATATTATGAGTGGTCCGATATCGGAGATGAGGTTTGCACCCACTTATATACTATGAAATGTCCGTGAGATTATATATTATTGCAAAACAATCGTTAGTATAGATTCGAAACGACTTTGATACCACATTAAGAAGTAGATTATGAGCTTAATAAAATCTCATAAAACTAATTTATAAAATAAAGTTTACACTTAGTTATATATTATAAAATGTCTTAATCACTAGTCGATCTGAATCACACATTTACCCTTAATTATTATATAAAAGACTTCTTCTTTTGCATTCTATTTCAGGTCTAACTCTAATAGTCCGAATCACTTTCTTTCCTACTTTTTCTCTTTCCTTTTGCAGCAGTTCACTACTTTTCTTTCACTTTTGAGTTCCTACCTGGTGCTTTCACCTTGCACCATTTCGTTTCTATTTCTGTCCCATTTTCTTATTGTTTCCCTGAGTTGTAGACATGTTACTTAGAAGTTCCTCCGCACCAATTCTAACTTCACTGGTACTCTATTCCAGAGACTCCTCCCCTGAACCAGAACACATTTTTCACCTACCTAAAACAACATCATCTTTAAGTCTAAGCCAAATATTGGTAGAGATAAGTCCTAAGAGAAAAAATCGTGTGCCACTTGTTAATAGTGTTCACAAAAACCAACAGAGTATAAAAATCAAAGAAAGAGATGAAGTGAAAAATCCTCAACAAAATACTTCGATTCAAGAACTGTTTTCAAGTTTGGATTTAGATAAGGGAGTGATGGATCATGAAGAGTCTTGTGGGGGGAAGAAAGATAGTACCTTGCAGACTTCAGTGATGGGTAGTGGAATGGGGAGTGATGGTGGTTGGATCTGTGGTGGTTGTAATGGTAGTGGAAGAGGTTCAAATGGTGGACATGGAAGAGGATGGAATTTCCATGAAGGAAATGGTGGTGGTAGAGATAGCACAGATGCTTATTACCAGAACATGATTGAAGCAAACCCTGGTGATGCTCTTTTGCTGGGAAACTATGCAAAGTTTTTGAAAGAGGTAATTCAATTTGTTTGAGTGACTTCTTGAGCTTCTAAGAAGTGGACTTTAAGCCTAACTCAGTATCATAAAACCGGTTTAAAAGTGAGATTTTCACTCATTTATATACTATGAAATATCTCCGTTTATAGTTTTGATATTGTGTATGCAAATAGGTTTGTGAAGATTATCCTAAAGCAGAAGAGTATATGGAAAGGGCGATTTTGGCTAATCCTGATGATGGTCTTCTTCTCTCCCTCTATGCGGAATTAATATGGCAAACAGAGAAGGATGCTGAAAGAGCTGAAGGATATTTTGATCAAGCCATTAGAAGTGCCCCTGATGATAGGTAAAATATATAATCCACCTTGATTATGGTTTTTGCTTATTTTGTAATTGTTTACAGAATATGAAGCATGTGTTAATCTGTTTCTTGGTAGAAGAGCATGAATGAAAAGCCTATAAAATTGAACATTCTGCTTTGTATTCAAAGTTTTTGCCTTCTCTTGTTCATGAAACTGATATAGAAATCTTAATTGTGGTAGCTATGTGATGGCTTCATATGCTAAATTCCTTTGGGATGCTGAAGAAGAGGAGGAAGATAAAAAGTGCCAAAGTAAATCAGATCACAACCATTCATATCCAACTGATCTCTTCCATGGAACTAACCATCACCTTCATCTAACTGCAACCTCAAAGGCCTTACCACTGTTTTAAGTGAAGGTGATCATGTGGGTTAACTTGCATGACAAATAAGTTATAGTCTCAAAGAGTAACTCAAGCCCCTTTTGGAAGTGGTTGGTGGTGTAATAGAAATGCCTATTGTGAATAGCTTTAGACCATAACAAGAGAAAACAGCTTTTGGTGTCTCTTGTGCTTGTAACAAGGCTTTCATCAAATGTATTTTTTTTTTTTTGTGTGCATGCAGACACTAAGGATTAAAGTGAAGTGGTACAATGTGAGACTCGGATACTTCTCTTAAATAACGTGTTTGTGTAGAAAATCGACACTCGTAGAGTATAGGACATGTATTGTTCAATTTAAAAAATATTTGTTGATTTCTGACAATTCTAACACGGTTCTAACGCAATTTTAAAAAGGAGAAATACAGTAAAAATAATGAACAAATCATTTTGAACCAGTCATAAAAAACATCTTTTTGCTTAAAAAAATTTGAAATATACTTGTGCACACAAATCTTTATTGTCAATTTATATAATTCATAACTATCCCCATATCCTAAATTTTAGAGATTATATATATCTTTGTATATTATCCACGTTCGAATCAATATCGTCTTAATATCCGTGTCATCGTGTCAGTCACATAGGTGCAACCTATATATAATATAATTATATACCTCTAATAGAGTATCACTCTAGCTGTGAAATTTATAGCATCAAAAACCTTGAAACAGAGACATTGCAACATTAAAATTACCCTTAAAAAGTCATGGCAGTGAAAGTGTTCTTTTAACACCAAAGGAAAAGACTAGAGCATCTGCATGGAGCCATAGACAAGAACATGAGCAATAGTAGCTGCATAGTATATTCCAACAGATGAGAGTGGGGTTTGAATTACAGAAACCAATGGCTAAAAATGTAGTACTAAATGGGTGTTTTGTCAGGTATAGTATGAATGAGTTCCTTGTCTTTTTCACATGTCAGAGTCTCTGATAAGGTCGTAAGTGTTTGAGAGTTCGTCTTTTTCAAAGTGTTTGGCATTGTTCGTGATGCAGTTTATGGCAAATAGGGTTGCTATAATTTAGCCCCAACTTGTTTAATTCTGTATGAACGGCTTTGCTTAAATAGGAAATCTCTGCATTCTTTGAGTGCACTAATCATTCATTCCTTATTCTGTCTTATGCTTTAAAAAGGATCTTCTTTCATAATCATACATTGCTTTTTTTAAGATAAATTATAGAATGAATATTTGATTTAAAAGGAATAAAAGTGAGATTAGAAATTAGCTTATAAAGTTTTCTTAGTTGCATGCAATTTTTATGAACACATTCATGTGGCTACAAGATTGTGAACTTATTGATTTTTAGATACCATTTTTAGAATCATGATATATTGTGTTGGAGATCTCACATCGACTAAAAATGAGGACAATTCATTGTATATAAGTGAGTGCAAACATTAATTGCATAAGTTGGTTGAGTTAAACTTAAAGTTCACTCTGTAATATATTGAGAATCTATTTTATTTTATATTTATTCTACAATTTTCAATGTTATTATTTTAATAATTATTTTATATCATTTAATTACAATTTTATTATTTATTATATTTTTTTTATTAAAACTATTGTATATAATTATAATTTTTTATTAATTTTAATGTAATATTTTATTTTAAAAAATGGTTGTAGAATGATTAATATTTGTTTAAAAAATAGTTGTTGAGTAGTTGTTTTTTTTAGTGTTAGAGTGTAAAAAAACTTTATTCAACCTTCTTAAAGTGTCCATGAAGTATGTGTTTAAATAATGAATACACTATGAGAGATTACAATAAGAAAAATTAAATTATGTATAATTCAAACGTTTGTAAGAGAAAGATGTATTTAGGGAGATGTCTCAACCCTCCCAATTATTAAAATTTAATATTTTTCGTATATTTTAAAAATAACACAAAAAATGTCACTTTTCAAAATAAATTTTGTAAAACGGTTTTATTTTTTTATGAACATATTAATTTGATTAAAATAAAATGATTAATTAATTGTAATAAAAAGATTTTTTTTTAAATTCTCATATTAGATATTACTATTATATTAGATATTACTATTAAATTAGATATTACTATTAAATTAGATATTACTATTAAATTAGATATCTCAGCTAAATTCCCACCTCAAGCAAAGAAGATTTTAAAATATAAAGATTTGTATGTTATTATTAGCAAATTTCACTTTTTATTATAATACCAATAACTACAATTACTTATAAGAAGTTAAACAATCTTAAAAGATCATTTAAATTTTATTTATTTATAATTTATTTTCTATCAAACAATTTCTATCTTTATTTTAATTTTTTACTTTTAAAGATCTCATTATCTTCATTAAAATAAAATAAAATATAGTTATAAATATTATTAGTTACAGCGCACGTAGTATAAATTATTACCAACAATTTAAAGAGATATAAGTGTACTTTTATATTTGTTCAAATAAATAAATAAATAAATATTATTAAATGATCTTATTAAATGATCATGTCTTATTAAATGATCAAATAAATAAAATAAACCAATTTATTAAAACATTTCGTATTAAATAATTGTAATCAAATATATTTATTATTGTTTTTTATAGCTTGAGAGTCATTTAGATATCTAAGAGAAAAATTACTACATCAAAACTTAATTTTGATATTTTTTTTTTATCGTTTCAGGGATCAATTCAATACTAGAGCTATACTAGAACTACAATCCAAAAATTCAACTCTAAGTTATTTTCATATCAATTTTACTCCACATCAAAATACCAAGTTCTTAAATTTGTTTAAAGCATATTTAAATTAATTTTTATAAACCCAAAATGCAAGTTAAATACAATAGTTTTTTTAACATCCATCATCATCGTAACAACATTCAATCCAAATTATAAAATAAAACTAATATTAATTCAAAACAATATAGTCATTCAACTCCAAATCCAATTTGCAATCTAATCAATTCAATATAAACGATTCAAGCAAATTGAGAATTATTAATGATCTGAGAATAAATGATCTTCAGATGGATCTTTTAAAGACAATTCACAAAAGTGATTCAACAATAATAAAACTTGAGTAAAACTTATTTAAGGGATTGACATGAGTTCCAACGTAAAACCTTATTTGAAACCTCATGTTTCTTTTTGTGTTGAAGGTGGTGTAAGTCCTTATGTGAATTTCTCTCGTGTCTCATTATTGTTGATTTTGCTTTAAGATGGTACAAGTAAAGGTCAACTTTGAGAGGGAGTGTATCAATATGGAAGGGACTTACACTTGAAGGGAAGATTGTTAAAAATGTAAGTCTGAGTCTGAGTCTCATATTAGAAATAAATGATATTATTGAGCAATATATAAAGAATAAGACTCACAAACTTCTTTTTTTAAGTTTTTAGGTAAGAAGTGATGTTAGTTATTAAGAATCTAAGTGTGAGTCTGAGTTTCATATTAAGTATAAATGATAATGTTGAACATTATATAAGAAATAAAATCCACAAACCCATTATGGTTTTGGATACATAGGAAGTAATGTCACATCTCTTATATAGATTATCTCACATCTCATTATCATTGATGTTAGATATTCTCGGTGAATCTCCAAAAGATCTAACATCTTTAAACTTAAAAGATAAAATTATCACTACAAGAAAATCATTAAATAGAAATCAATTTTAAAGACAAAAAGTAATTAGTTGTTATAGTGACCAAATTAGAGACCATTTTAAAAACTAAAAAAATTATTGGTTTCTAAATTAGTTTCTATTATTGATAAATAATTTATCTAATTAGCTATCAAGGTTTTTGCTATCAAATTGAGAATCTAAATAATTGGGAGTTAAAACCTTGGTAGCTAATTAAATACCAATTTAGAAACTATTTATCAATAATAGAAACTAATTTAGAAACTAATATTTTTTTAGTCTTTAAAATTATCTCTAATTTAGTCAGTATAACAACTAATTATTTTTTATCTCTAAAATTGGTTTTTGTTTAATGATTTTCTTGTGTAATTTTTTTTTCAAGTTTAAAGCCTCTTATTTAATATTAAAATTGAAGTTCATACACTTTTTGAGAATTTTCTTTTCCTATGTATATTTCCTTTGTAAAAAAGTAATATTCTAAAACTATAACATCCAATATTTAAAAAACTTTATTTGTATAAACAATTAGAATGTTATTCTAAGTGTATAGTTAAATGTGAAACAAAATCTTTGAGAAAAATATTGATTTGTGTGTCTACTTGAAAATTTATTTTGCCTTAAAATTTGAATAATCTAGTTTAACATTAAACTCATTTATGATGACATCGATAAATCTTAAAGAAATTACAAATCCTTAACTTCCAGTTATTATTGTTATTACCTAATTCATATTCGTTGATAGATACATAATAACTACTACATGCTTCAAGTTACATCTTAAAGTAACTTTAGTGTTACGTTAATGACCAATGATGTTTTTAAATTATTTAAACTAGGTCAAATAGTATATTTTAAAATAATATTTTTTTTTATCAAACATGGATAATTCCACTGAAGCTGTAAACTTTATAATTCTTATAGTGTGATGGAAATATGTTTTTTAGCGGATTTTACGATTGATTAGTCTTTGTTGGTAAATTTTTTGTTCATAATGATTGATTTTTATTTTAAAGAATTATTACATAGACTCTTTTATGTTTAACTAGACTCTTTTATGTTGAAGTCAGTAAGTCACCTATAAAATAGTGCATAATAACTCACTGATTGAATACGTTCTTATTTTTGTACCGAAGATGAATGAGGTTAAACGATTTGTTGAAGCTGTGAGATATCAAATTGAATTGGTAAGGAACTGTTTTGCCTTAGAGGAAATGACCACTACAAGAAAATCATGAAATAAAAACTAATTTTTAGTGATAAAAAATAATTAGTTGTTATAGTGACTAAATTATAGACCATTTTAAAGACTAAAAAAATTTTGGTTTCTAAATTAGTTTCTATTATTGTTAAATGGTTTCTAATTGGTAGTTAAAACCTTAGTTGCTAATTAGATACCAACTTATAAACCATTTAGCAATAATAGAAACTAATTTAGAAACCATTTTTTTTTAGTTTCTAAAATGGTCTCTAATTTAGTTACTATAAGAGCTAATTATTTCTTGTTTCTAAAATTAGTTTCTATTTCATGTTTTTCTTGTAGTGGACTTACACGAGTAGTGTTGGATGAAGCAGAAACAAGAGCGTTAGTGAAAATCCAATGCCTCAAATAACAATTGAATATTAAGTAAAAAGATAGTCCAAAACAATTTTTTGTGATTGTATTTATAGTTTTAAATTTAAGAGGATGATAACATATGTTTGTTTTTGTCATAAAAACCGATATAGAATTTATAACTATATTAAAATAATTATAACCATATTAAAATGGTATTAAGGTGATTACAAACTATATGTATAATTACATGTGAATAATACTCATATTATTAATGGATATTAATTATTTCACTTGTTCAAAACTTATTTTATATATACTATTTTTAACGATTTGTAGAATTTAAAAATATTGATATATATGTGAAGTTCAAGTTCCTTTCTTGATACAAATTCAGGTTAATATATCAATTTCTTGCTTTGATTTCTTACTCGTTTGATGTTGACATGCACAATTTTCAAATTTATTATAACAGATGTTTTTGTGATCTAACAAATATATATACCTACCATATATATAAGTGATTATGTTATATTTATATTTATCTATATAAGTACTAGATAATAATTATTTTATTTATTAATTTGTAGTTCAAGAAAACTCCTAAAAAACCTTTAATATTTATCTATTATTTTATGCCACCACAAGTGCTTTCAAGATATAAATCAATATATTAATACCATGTTTTCATGATAACATATTTTTTACACCTTCTGAATATTTTTACAAGAAAATAATACTTATAGAACAATTTAAAACAATATTATTATGTATCAAGTTCTTTTTCAAAATGAATATTCTTTTGTTTTTTCCGTTGTTCTCGATGTAAAAAATAATAATTAATAATTTTCTCAACTTTTCACCTAATCGTGAAATTTAAACCTGAATGATTTAAAGACACTGCTAATACACATACACTTTTTTTTTTATCAGCATACACATACATTATGTTTATAAAAAAAAACATATGCAGTATATGTGTTTTTTTTTATAAAACATAGTCTATGTGTTTTTTTAGTAAAACATAGTGTATTTATTACTAGTAGAAACACATGAATTCATATGTGTGCTTTCCTTTTCTTAAATAAAAAAAAACATTTATTATTACAATAATTATTAAAATACAAATATTATTAAATTATAAAAAAAATCATAAAAATAATTACAAAATAAACAACCTTTATAATTTTATTATAAATAATTTTTTATTAGGTATGTAATTTGTTTTGAGTAAATAAATAATTTAAAAGAACAATTACTTAAATGTTAAAATGATACAAACTCGTGTATCTTCCTTTTATTAATATTATAGATTATAGATTGATATTATATTTACTAGCGGAAAAATAGACATGGGTGGGTATGTGTATCACTATTTTATTTTTCTATTCAACAACTTTCAAGTAATATATATATATATATATATATATATATATATATATAATTTTGGAATTATTATGAAGTGGACTTTAAGCCTAACTAAACCCCATAAAATCGACTATCGGGTGGTACGAAATGGCTCTGATATCATATTACGAAATGGACTTTAAACCTAACTCAACCTCATAAAACCGGCTCATTGAGGTGAGGTTTGCACCCTCTTATATACTATGAAAGACTCTCTAATCTCTAGTCGATGTGGGATCTCCAACAGGAATAGTCGAAATTGAAAAGCATAAAATAACATATAAAAGAAAAATGATGAATTGATTAGTCAACCTCTTTCTTCTTCTTCTCTGATTTAAGTTTATCTTCTTCAAATTTTCTCTCTTCTTTCATTGATAGTTTTGAGATTGTAAGGTGTGAGGATGTTCACATTAAGGTTAATATTGACTTGATGGTAGATATAAAGAATAATGGCTTTACAAAATAATAAAGTTGTTTGAAATGGATGGAGAAAATGATTGGAAATGGAGGTTATTTTATTTAATATGTGAAATTTGGTGTGGGGACCTAATAAGGGTGAGAGTATGTTCTTTCTTTTTGTAACTGTTTTTGCCTCAAAATAAGGAATTAAGGGAAGAGTGAGGAAGGTAGGTTGCATATAAAAATTGTCTATTAGTATTAATCTATGTAGCATAGACACTGACACATAGATACATATGATATCTAAATATAGGTTACGGAGACACACATCTATACATTATATAATGATGAATTATATAAATTGACAATAAATATTTATGTGTACTAAATATGTTTCAGTTCTTTTTAGCAGAAAAATATTTTTTTATGGTTCAAAATGATTTGTTCCTTGTTTTAATAATTATAATAAAAATTTATCCAATAAATTTGAGTTTTTAGAAAATTAAAGTATTTATTCTTTTTAAAATTGTATTAGACTTGTGTTAAAACTGTCAGAAATTCAACAAATATTTTTTAAATTAGACATTTCACCGATATTCGTCCTACGAATGTCGTACAATTATCAGTGTCAGATACGTGTGTTCGACACGGACACGCTATTTAAGAGGAATGTATGAGCTTCATACTAATTTAAAAATTAAACAATAATTTTATTTTTTAAATAATTCATATAAATTGACAAAATACTACCTTATACTAATAAAATGAGATATATTAAATAAGGGTAAAATCAGAAAATATTTATGTAATATATATATTAAAATAATATCATATTAAGTTTTTATTTTATTATAATAATAAAAAATATAAATATTAATGAAAAATTAATAATATAATTAATAATAATATAATTCATAATGTAATTCATAATGTCATTCATAATGTAATTAATAATATAATTAATAATATAATTCATAAAGTAATTCATAATGTAATTAATAATATAATTAATAATATAATTAATAATATAATTCATAAAGTAATTCATAATGTAATTAATAATATAATTCATAATGTCATTCATAATGTAATTACTAATATAATTAATAATATAATTAATGTATTGGTAGGTGGGTCTTGGACTCGAAATAAACATTTGATTTTGGTTAAAGGTTAAGAAGTGGGAGCAGAACGTGATCCAGAATTATTATTATTTTATTATTTAAGTAAAAAAGAAGAAATGCATGAAAGAAATAAAGTGTTGGAAGAATTTGAATTTGAATTTGAATTTGAAGGTAATGTCGGTGAGTTTCGGACTCCAACCACACATTTAAATCTGGTTAAAACAAAAGACAAGACAAGGTTATCCATTAACCCTAACTTTTCACCTGTGACGACACCTACCACTCTCCACATGTTCAAAGTTCAATTTTTTTTTTAACTTTTTAACTTTTTTACCACACCCTTTTTTCAATATTATTTTACTTTGAAAAATAAGAAACAATTTTTTTAATTCACGCGTAAAAATGTGTGCTTTAATTTGAAATGGGTAGATGTAATGGTTTAGGAAGTGAGGGATTTGATGAGTTGAAGTTTGCGCTGGAACAAGTTAGTTGACGGGCACGTGTCGTTTGTGTGAAGGTGAAGATGATGGAATGTGCGAATGGATAAGGATGTTAATTGAGAGGGAAGTGTGTTTGGGGAGATTTGATTGGAGGGTGAGGGAGGAGGTTTGAGAGGGGTGGGTGAGTTTAGGAAAGCCCTATCTGGAATTGAATTTGATGACAGTTTGAGAGAGAAAGGGGAACAGAGAGAACCATATCCTAATTCGACGCTTTATGTACTCTTTTTTTTTTGTAAATTTTTGTTTGGTTGCAGTTGGGATTGCAGAGAATAGCAGGTAGTTGGCAAAGAGAGTGTGAGAAGCTGAATGGAGAGCGAACCGCAAAGTGCAGGCAAAGATGAGGTTCTATCAGTTGAGCTTTCAGCTCCTTCTACTTGGAAGAAACTGGTCTCTTCTCATTCCTTTCTCTCTCTCTCTCTCTCTCTCTCTCTCTCTCTCTCTGTGTGTCTCTGATTTATTTTAATTTATTTTCCCACTCTGTGTTTTGATTTAGTCTCTATTTTTCTTATTTGAAACAGATATATGTAAGCTTCCAATTTCCATGGCTTTTGGTTGTTACCGATGTTATAGTCTTATTACATGTTTTTGTTACATGTTATGTTTTTGTTATTTTCTTTTAGTTTGAATGGTTCAAAGAATTCGGTGCTAATTTTTGTTTTCTGGGTTTTTCAGAAAGGAATGACCTTGGGGGGAAAATGGTTTTGATGTTTTTGTGTTGGTGTAAACAGTTGGAAGAATTCAGTGTGAATTTTTGTTTCTAGGGTTTTCTGGAGAGGGGTGACCTTGTGATGATGGTGCCTTTACCAGAAAGTCTGGTGTTTTTTTTTTCTCTAGTGAGAATTTGGTGCTGAGTTTTTTTCTAGGGTTTCCCGAAGGGATTAAAATGGTACCTTTGTTGCTGAGAAAAAACCTGGTGTTTTAATTTTTTGTGTGGAATTGTTTGGATTTGGAAGAATTCGGTGCTGAATTTTGTTTCTAGAGTTTTCAGGAAATGGGTTGTGATTATGGTCAATTTTGTTCAATTCAAATTCTGCTGTTAATTTTTTTTTGCAGTGTCAATGTTTTGAAGAATTCTGTGCTTAATTGGGTTTTTAGGGTTTTCCCCAAAGGGCTAACCTTGTTACAACAGTTTTTTTGTTTTTCTAATTTCATTGTGGTAACACTGAGTTCAGTTCCTGTTTCTTTGTTCAATTTTTCTTTCTTCTTTTTAGTTTTAATGCCTTTGCAATTTGCTGCTTTCTTTCATTGTGATCCCTGCTCAAATTTCCTGAGATACTAGAAGATTCTGGGCATCTCATGTAAAAGTAGAAGACAATGTCTCTTTTTATCTGGTATCATGTCATGTTTCCATGGATTTGTGGTTGTCTTTAAATCTGTGCTTTTGCTAACATTATTTGTGGCTTTTGGGTTTTTCGGTGTGTTATGTGATTCATAAAATTTTGGTGTTGATTCTATTCCATTGCTGCACCATTCCTTCCTTATTAAATGCATAGATATGTCTGTCTTTCCGGATTCTGAAGTGCAATTTTCCCTATCTGAAATATTTCAAACAACATGCTATGTAAACTCTTGAACTCTTTAGGAACAATATTGATTGATTCATTTTAGATCCTTATGTGAACTGAAGCTACTAATAAAAAGAGAATTTTTGAGGTAAATATATGCCTGTTTTGGTGAAATCTCGTGTTTTCATATCGATCCATAAAAAGATATGGTAGCTGCATGGAGTTGCTTTCACCAGAGATGCAATTTTCCTTTCTCAAACCTTTTACCAGACACGCACTAACTGACCTATTCTAGAACGAGCATTTTTTGTGAACGAGTCTTAGTCATTTATTGGTCATCAGAACCTTCTGCTTTTTTTATAAGTGTTCTAGTCAGGAGGGATGTCTCTCAAGCAGAACATGCAGTTAAGCCAGAACCAGTGGTTTCTAGTCCTAGAGTGTTGTGTGTTGCCGATCGGCCTCCTATGCCCTTTATGCAAGGGTTTTCTTTCCGTTTCCTCATCACATAAAATTGTAGTAACTCTAATCCTGCGATCGGCCTCCTATGCCCTTTATGCAAGGGGTTTCTTTCCGTTTCCTCATCACATAAAATTGTAGTAACTCTAATCCTGCGTATCTGCCAATTATCATGAATTCTTCACCTCCCATAAATGTCGTGATCAGGAATGATATGCCCATAAGTTCTGATGGATTCGGCTCATAACCCTACAATAAGCTATTATTATATGCAGTGTACATGTTTCTTGAACCCCATTATATCCTTTCTGCTTTTTGTTTTATAAGCTATTATTATGCAAAGATCTATATAATGCAGATGTTTCTCTGTGGAACTCTGACCTTATTGGTATAGTGGGGTTGCTTGTAATATCTGTACTGTATGGAAGTTGCATTGTGATGCTTACTTTTGGTTCCACTCTGCAGTTCTTCCCTAAGAAAGTAGGAACACCAAGGAAAAGTGAGATTGTGTTCATAGCTCCTACTGGGGAAGAGATCACTTCCAAGAAGCAGTTGGAGCAGTACCTTAAGGCACATCCTGGGAATCCTGCCATCTCGGAGTTTGACTGGGGAACCGGTGAGACCCCTAGGCGGTCAGCAAGGATTAGCGAGAAGGTGAAATCGAGCCCAACAGCAGAGACTGAGCCTCCAAGGAAAAGATCCCGAAAATCAACTGGTTCAAGGAAGGACAACAAAGAAAATGAACCCGCTGCTGAAGAATCCAAACCAGATCCGGATGAAACTGGTAACAACAAGCAAGAAAAGACTGATGCAGAGGAGATCAAGAAGAGTAATGCTGAAGTGCAAAAGGCAACAGCTGAAAAGCCTGAGGGAGGAGAAGAAGCATTGTTGGCGGAGTCAGAGGAGAAAATAGCTTTGAATACTGAGGAGATCACTGAAAAACCCCAAGAGGAGGAGGAGAAGGTCACTGAAAAGCCTGAGGAGCAGGAGGAGGTCATTGAAAAACCCCAAGAGGAAATTGCATCAGGGAAAGCAAATGGGACAGTGGATGACAGTAAGCAAGAGATAGAAGATGCTGTGATTCCTGATGCAAATGGAGGAGCTGAGAAAGTGAACCTGAACCCAAATGTGGAGGAGACGAACAATAGCAGAGAAATCCCAGTAAGTGATGGAAAGAACAGCATTCAAGCAGAGGAGCAAGTAAATAAAATGGTGGACAATGGACAAGTTATTTGGAGCTGTGCTCAGTGAAAGTGTATCTGCATTGATCTTCTTCATCTTGTAGTTTAAGGTGCTTAAACATAGGTGGTGACTTTTGTAATGGTATTTAAGTTGGTGTAGCTGTTTTATGAGCTCCTGGATTATTATTGTAGTTTTGTACTGTTTCTTCAGATTTGGTTGTAATTAGGATGAACACAAACGCGTCCTAGACTAGATCTTTTGGGTTTCCATAACCAAGTTATGAACAATCGTTGTAGGCTTTTGCACACATTTGTGTTAGGAATTAAATGTTTTTGACTTTTACATTTCTTGGCCTCTTTTCAATAATCTTTTTCAGCTACTGATTGAAAGGGTAGAAACGAATTTGAGTATGTTAGAGATGTTTTTTTAGTAGGAGAAAAATGTTTTTTTTTTATGACTGATTTAAAAATATTTTATTTTTATTTTTATCCTATAATTTTAAATTTTTAGAAAATTAATATATATTTTTTTATATTGTGTTAGAATAAGAAGTTTTACAAATATTTTTTAAATTAGAAGAATTATTATTAAAATAAACACGTGTTTCGCGTGGGTAAAATGATAAACTTTTGAGCACTAAAAAAACCTGATTTCTAGACGCCTATAATTGCTTGTCTTATTCATTTCGAAATTTGTCAGAAGAGAGCATTGATTTCATAATAATAGTGTTAGATATTTTCAATGCTTAATAATTTTTTACATGAAATAGGTGACGCATTATAATAAATAATGCTTTATTATATGTTTTAGGTCATTTTCGATACAAGGTTTATTATTATAATAAATTATAAATTTTCTTACGTGTAGTAAAAAAAAAAGAAGTTTTAAAAGGTTAGGTTTCAAACGTATAAAAATATGAATTTTCATAAACAAATCCTAAATGACCTGTTGTACCATATTGATGTCAGAGGGTTATCCACATCTGAACCTCCAAGGAGTTTGGGAATGTAATTTCTGTGCTTTTTCTGCACAACCAATGGCCCAGGTAGTTGGGGGTTGGTTCCTTAAAATAAATGAAAAAAATAAACTATATTCCAATGGATAAAATTTCTGACAGTTCAGGCCACTCCTTAAATTTATTTTATGAACTCTAATTCTAATTGAGGGTTAGATTAATTTAAGTAAGTAATTAATTTATTTTATTTATATTAAAAAGTGCACTTTAAATATAATTTAATCTTATAAATCTAGATAAGATGAGGTTCGTCAGCTCGTGCATAAACTATATATTTAATGGTGGTTCAATAGCGACTCTATAACGGATGACCTAATAAGATAAATTCTAAATGACTTTAATAACATATTAAGAAGTAAACTTTAGATTTAACTCAATTTTTTAAAATCGTCTTATAAAGTGAAGTTTGCACGCACTTATATAATATATGAAATATTTAGTAGATATGAAATGTTTTGAGTCTATTATGAAGTGTAATTTAAACCTACCTCAACTTTATAATTTGTTTATAAATAATCTGGTAATAGAAGATCTTATTAGTTCAACAAACTTTCACTCAAATAAACTTTAAATAACTTTAATATCATATTAAAAAATAGACTTCAAACCTATCTCTTTATGTAAAACTTGAATCAAACGAATGAACATTGATTTAATTAATGGATTAATGATTTTCCAAATAGGATCAAACATTGAGATGTTGTGCATGGGCAGTGTTGTGAAGTGTGACCCCAAGCATGAGGGCACGAAAGGTATTGATGACCAATTTACACATCCTTGGTGTGTAGCAACGCTGCAGACACATTGAGTTGATCAAAATTGTGAAAAAGGTATACTTTAAGGAGAGTTAAAGGGTGGTGAAAGGAAGAATATATTCTAAGTCCCTGAAAACATATTCTTGTTTTATATTTCAGTCATCTTTTGTTTAAGGCTAAGAATCTTGTTCAGATATTTTTGTGATCATCTTTTGTCAAAAAGCTAGGAATCTTTAGTTTATGAGGAAAAGTTTTGCATCACCCCAAGGATTGCCTATCAATTCTTCACCGTTATTCACTTACATAATATAGGGAACTCACATCATTTCCATGAGTGGAATGCTCTATCATTCTTAACATCCTCACACTACAGACCATGTTCTCTTACTCAACTTCCTTCTTTCTTTCCCTTCTCTTCTTCTCTGTAACACTTTCTCATGGTGTGTTTTCCTCAACTCATTTTCTCTTTTCCCACTTCATTTTGGATAGTTAATAACAGTTTGCAATGACACTTTCATTACAATTTAATTTCCATGCATGACCAGTAACTGAACCAATTACAAAATCATGAAAAAAATACTACTTTTAGAGTAGTTATTTCTGCATAGATTATTTCCTCTTTTATACCATGCACAAAGTTTTGTTCAGCATGTAGTTACTAGATATAAAACCGGTTTATGAAATGATGTTTCAACAATACCCTTTGGCTTGGAAACAAAGTTCATGTTACTTTTATGCATGAATTGTTTTTTAATGACATGGATTTCAAATTTTAACCATGTTTTGATATTCTTGTGTGGTGCAGTTGTGGGGGATAAAATATTTACTGGTACATATGGAGTAAACTATGGTAGGATTGCAGACAATCTACCTTCTCCTGAGAGTGTGGTCACCCTTCTGAAAGCTTCCAAGATCAGGAACATCAGAATATATGATGCTGATCATCAAGTGCTGAGTGCCTTCAAAGGGTCAGGGATTGGAATCATTATTGGGCTACCAAATGAGTTTCTGAGAGACATAAGTCAGGGGGAGGATCGTGCCATGAATTGGATCAAAGAAAATGTTCAGCAGTTTCTTCCAGGAACCAGAATCCGTGGCATTGCTGTGGGGAATGAAATTCTAGGAGGAGGAGATATGGGGCTGTGGCAAGTTTTGCTGCCAGCAGCAAAAAATGTGTACACTGCTCTGTCTAGGCTCAATCTGGCACACCAAATTCAAGTTTCAAGTCCTCATTCTGAGGCTGTTTTTGCAAATTCCTACCCTCCATCTGCATGCACTTTTAGGGATGATGTGCTCCCTTTCATGAAGCCCCTTTTGCAATTCTTCTCACAAATTGGCACTCCTTTCTACATAAATGCATACCCCTTTTTGGCCTATAAAAATGACCCCCAACACATTGACATAAACTATGCTCTCTTCAAGAAAAATGCAGGGATTTATGATGCCAAGACAAAGCTGCACTATGACAACATGTTCATGGCTCAAATTGATGCAGCTTATGCAGCCTTGGAGAAGGTTGGGTTTGAGAAGATGGAGGTGATTGTTTCTGAGACTGGTTGGGCCTCTCGTGGGGATGACAATGAAGCTGGTGCAACAGTGAAAAATGCAAAGACTTACAATAAGAACTTGAAAAAGCTCTTGCTCAAGAAAAAGGGCACCCCTTATAGGCCTAAGATGGTTGTGAGGGCTTATATTTTTGCTCTCTTCAACGAGAATTTGAAGCCTGGTCCAACTTCTGAGAGAAACTTTGGATTGTTCAAACCAGATGGCAGCATTGCATATGATATTGGCTTCACTGGACTCACTTCTTCTGCAACCTCCACCTTTCTTTCCTTCAAGGTATGCTTCCTCTTACACTTTCTATTACTGAGTATGAACATAATTGGTGGAAAGTGAATGCTGATGATGCAGCAATTATGCATTTGCAGGGTATTGGATCTTTATGTTTCATGGTTTCTACTAGTTGTGCAGCTTTTCTTCTTCTTGTTGCATTGTAAGCAATCAAAAGATTGAATGTACAAGTGAATTCAATGATTAATTCTTTGGATGTAACAATTTTCATAACTCAAAAAGCAATTCAAATTGTGGAAATTCCCTTGTATCTGATTTCCTTGTCTAGCTCATTAACATTTTATATATATATATTCATCTTTAATATTATTTACACTCACCAACCAAGTATTAATGTTGTTTTCTCCCACTATTATAGTGATTTTAACATGTTTTTATACAATTATTTCTCTTAAAAATAATTTTCTCCCCTACTATTATTTATACTTCTTAAAAATAATAACTCTGTACAAAATTTAGATTGGATAATAAAAAGGCAAATAAATATCAATTTTTAACTTTTATTTATTAGTATATTATATTCATGCAAAACAATTGTTTTCTAAATATATTATATTATTGTAATGACTTATGTTAATCCTTTAGAGTTACATCATGATGAGATTATAATCACTGAATTAATATATTACATATAACTATAACTATTTTGAAGTCTATAGATTCAAAGTTATTATACTTGACGAAATTCATTAAAAATGTATTATCATAAAAAAACTACAGTTATTATTAAAAGACAATCTTAAAATTTGAAACATTTTCTTAATGTTATTAATTATGTGAAAGCATATTTTCATTTTCAATTAAATGCAAAAGGGAGAAAAATGAGAAAAATAAATAAATGTTTGTGGTTGGTATGTGAAGACTTTGAAACTATGGCGTAACGACTAAGGCCGAAGAGTGGCGTTTCCATCGGTGCGGCCACACCAACCACACGTTAAAGATATAATTCTAATTTTTCATGTTTCAATTTTTTTAATGAAAAGAAAAATTATTTTTGTAAAAAATTTATTATAAAAATAAAATTAAAAATTAAAAATAATAGAATCCAATTACATGAAAAACGTTTTATAAATTATTTCATTAAGGAAAGTAAAATCAATTGAAATATAATTATAAGAAGCGTGAGATTATATATCATTTTCATTCAACCGCGGATGTTATAATAAATTCAAAAGATAGTATTCCTGAATATAATCTCACATCGCTCATAAGTCGAGATCAAACGCAGTTTATATATTTACTCCTCCTTTAACCTACTAAGATAAATTTTAAAGACAAAGTCATAATGGAACACCGATTTCCAAAATAAACGGAGAAATTTTTATTTGTACAAATGATACTTCGAACTTGGAACGAGTATGAAAAAATTAACGATACTTCTTTACCTTGAGTTGTTCTGTCATTATGTGATAACTCAATTTTATAAAATTAGCTTTAAGATAGATTTGTACTAATTTATATCATAAATGTATTTATTGTGTTTTGGTGATTAAGAAAATAAATATCAATACCTAAAATATATCATAAAAGTCAAGTTTATCTTTGACTTGCCACTCTGATTTCTCCCTTTATTTATAGCTTGGCTCTCCATTCAAAACACTCCAACCAAAAAGCACAAACACAACCACCTTTGCCAATCTTCTCTTCACTTGCATCTACACAACAAAACATATCTTGCAAGAAATATGAACATGATGATCAACAACATGTTCAGTTGTCTCTGTCTCAGTGCAGTGGTGCCATTTTTAATGTCTGTGCAGAACACAGAGGCACAGAGCGTGTTCGTGGTTGGAGATGCCACCGGTTGGACAACTCCACAAGATTCCTCCACATACCAATCTTGGGCTTCTGACAACACTTTTGCAGTTGGAGATATTCTGAGTAAGTCTTCTATTTACACCACCATTTTTTTACCTTAATTATCCATGCTTCAAAGACAATGAAAAACTACAAACAAAATAATTTTTTGTTTTCTTTAAGTCTTCAATTTTCAGACAACACAACATAACGTCGTTCAAGTGTCGGAAGAATCATACACATCATGCACTTCGAGTAATCCTATAGGTGCAGTCTATAACACTGGTCCGGTCAACGTTACACTTAACGGAACTGGTCAACATTACTACATCTGTAGCATTGGTCAACACTGTACACGTGGACAGAAGTTAGCCATTAACGTTCTAGCCTCTGCTGTGCCACCTTCCACCGCCACTCCACCGCCGCCGCCGCCACCGCCGATGTCTCTTGCATCCACTTTTTCTCCTTCTTCCATTCCTTTCCTCTTCATATGTTCATTCATTTTTGTGTTTTTTTAATATACTAGTAAAATATAATTAAATAAAATTTAATTTTAAAAACTAAAAATAATTAATTAGTATATTAATTAAATTACATATTATTTTAGAGATTAAAAAATTATTAATTTTTAAATTAATTTCTATTATTAATAAATAATTTTAAAATTGGTATCTAATTAATTATCAAGATTTTAATAACAAATTATCTAGATTCTAAATTTGATTAAAAAATCTTGATAGCTAATTAAATATTAATTTAAAAACTATTTATCAATAATAAAAATTAATTTATAAATTAATAATTTTTTTAATCTTTAAAATAGTATTTAATTTACTTAATATAATAACTAATTATTTTTTTTAAAAAAATTTGATTATATTTAATAATATTTAGTGTTAATGCATCGAGCATAGGAGGTTTAATACTATTTATGTGTGTGACCTACTAATAAATATTTGTTTACTATGTTGTAGTTGTAGTATTATTCATTATAGTTTCATCAATAAAAACTTTTATGTTTTCAAAATTTAGCTCAAAAGTAATGGTTGATGTAATTTGCAATAAACTATATTCTCAATTAGTCAAAAGTTTGATTTAATTTGGGTAGTTGAGAAATGCTTAGTTAAGCCATTTAATCTTATTGAATATTTATTTTTCTCGTAAAGTATTATGAGAATTGAATGATGATTTGCTAACTTTAGTTGTAAATTATTTTGAAAATTTATTGGAATAGATTTTATATAGCTTGTTGATAATTTCTCAGTCATTTAAAGTATAAAATCACTTCTGTAACATAAAAGTAAAAAGGGCATGGAAGAAGAAAATCTTCATCTAGATGGTTTAGGAAGAAAAAATGTAACTACATTAAATGCGTCTTTTTTTGCAGACTAAGGACATTAAATGTTAAAAAAAATCAGTAGATAATAAGTCCTTTCATCACTTCATTTTTAATTTATTTAAGTGAAATTTATAACAATTGATGTGACTGATTCTTAAATTTAAGACCAAAATTTATTTTTTTTTAAAAAAAGAAAAATAAATCAACTCAAAGTAACACTTGACTGTATGTTTGGGCACCAAGCCCAAAATGAGCACTTTTATTTTATGGCCCAATAAAAATCGGTTGTTTCTTCCACAGTTCCATAATTTCTTCTGACACCCCATATTTCTTAAATATCAAAAATATCTTTTATTTTATTATATTTTTCAATTCAAAATGGATGATCCGGAAAAATTTAAATTAAAAAATCTGAAAGGTATTTTGAATTTGGAAATACCTTAATTTTATAATATAGAATGTGTTTCTTTTAAAAAAATACATCTGGATTATAAAATCCGTCAGCTATTTTTAGATTTAGAAATACTTTCCAAATTTTACAATTGAGAATGTGTAAATTAAAAAAATACATTATTGATTATAGAAAATACCTTTCAAATTCTATAATCCAAATAGTTTTGTTAACTCTACACCATAAACAATTTTAGAGTTAAAAGACATATTTCATAATACGATTTTAGATTTTTAAAAAAAAAATCACATAAAAAGTCATATTCTATGAGTACGACTTTGTCAATTTCATTAAAAAAAATCATGACACTTTTGACAATTTTGATTAAACTTAAAATTAATTTTAAATAAAGTCATACAAGACTTAAATGAGGAATTCAATTATATTGTTTTACCTTGAAATCATACTTCTACTCTAAAATAAAACATACCCATATTTATAAATTTTTTTTAACTTAAAATTGTAATTTTTTTTAAAAAGAAAAGCAACTATGCATGGATTTGTATTATACTTGGGATCCAATGAGTGGTTTCTAATATCATGTGCTTTTATCTTTTGCTTTAGTATGAATACGTGTCTTTATTACAAACCTATTGCAAAACATGGTCATCACAGGAATATGATTCTTCAATTTAAAACTTAATTTTCAAGAAAGAGGAGTTCATATGATCCTCACATAAAATGGTTCCAAGTTCTATCTAAAAGTTAATGACTCCAATGATACCAAATCAATTCATTGATAATGTTTATTAAGTTTTTTTTTATTCTTTTCTATAATTTTAATATATTTTGTCTTCTTTGTTCACTAATAACTCATAGTTTTATAACTTTTAAAAATTTTCTAATAAGATATCTGTTTAGTTTTTTTTGTGAAGTCCACATGCATGTATCTCTCGTAGTGCCTTTTTTGTTGGAGAGCAAAACAATTTTATAGTGTATAATTAATACATGAACGATATAATTTGTTGAATAAATGTATCATAGATTTGGAATCAAAATATAAGATATAATAAGTTAATTTAGATTGAATTTAACTTAAAATTTACTTTCTTAATAGAACAACCACTTAAATAAAAACAAATACTATAATTAAACTTATAATAAGAGAAAAAAAAAGTAAAGTCAAAATCAATTTTGTATAAAAATATGATTCAGAGTAATTTCTCTTCTTATTTAAGCTCATTCATGCTATCCAATATATATATATATATAAAGAGTAATAAATTTTTAAATAATTTAGAAAATTATATACATATATAAAAGATACAAATATTATCTGACTAAGGAAAAATTGTAAAATTTGAACTTCATCAAATAGTATCAACTACACATCTCCTTTAAAAGTTTACATTATTTTAATTGAGAGAATAATATAATATTACAGTTCTATTATTTAAGATTACTTTTTAGAAAGGTGATACTTTATTTAAAAGGTAGTCAAACATCAAGATATAAAAACACCACAAGAAATTAGTTCAACCTTCTTAATATACAATACACATTCTTAATTCTATATTTTTTTATTTATTTAAAATTTGATTCGATTTTTATTTGTTTTTGTATTGCATTTCTACATGTGTATGATTGAGACAATTTATTTTATTTTCTTAGTTATGAGTCAAATAAGTCATTGTTACATGATCTTGTTTGACTCACATACTAATTTTTATTGTTTAAATCAACTTAATACAAAAGATGAGAAACATTAAAAATAACTTACAGTTATCAAACTAGCCCAAGGTTTGATATCACTTTTCATCGTGTTGTAAGTTTAAATTTTTTAAATATTAATAAATTAGATTTTATTTTTCTTACCTCAATCTATAGGTAATCTTACATTGTTTTTATTTAAAAAATGATAATAAAATGCAAAAAATGAAAAAAAAAAGAGTTTTATTAAATTGAAGCTTGACTTTTTACAAGATTAACCATTGAGCAAAGCATCAAAGGGAAATTAGTTTGTGTTCTTTGCATGTAAAAATTTACAAGATCCACAACATCATCATTATTTTTTTTTTATTTTAAAAAAAAAAAAAGCAGAGAAAACTCTTTTCAGAGGTAAACACTCCAACAAACAAACAATGAGATGAGTGAGTAAAACGTCAGCATCACCGAACACGCAATTCCCTCAGACGGGAAGCGCCGCCGTGACCGGTCGCGGATCCACTGCGTTGGAGTGCACCACAGCCTCCTCTATTCTACCGTCAAAGTAATCCTCACCGTTCATCTCATCAAGCACCATCACCAATCCCATGGCAAAGGCCGCATCAAAACCACTCTTTACGCAAAGCAGAAACACTTCCTTCCCCAGCATAACGCTCGTGGTGGGGTCCACCTTGCGACGAATCTCAGCCACTGTTTCCTTCGCCGCATTCACTACCTTGCACCGCCGCTGCGGGAAACACCCTTCGATCAGGTACTCCACACCTGCCCTATCGTACACCTCCACCGCCACGCTCGTCCTCGACCGTCCGATGATCGACGATCTCTTCACGCTGAAAACAGCTCTATCTCCTTCCCTTCTCTCCCCTCTGAACCCTTCCCACCGTTGATGAAGACTCGGTTTCTGTGAAATCAATTAAAAAACATTCTGAGTTCTGAAATAATAGGAAACAAACAAACCCTAATTTTACATTTTGCTTGTTATACTTATCAAATCGCCAATTATCATATTATTATCGGACCATCTATAATATATAGTCTCACACGAGTTAGTAGTTTTGTGTCTTAAAATCGACTAATCATAATTTCTCATCGATCAGACTATTTATAATATATAGTTCCACACACGAGTTAGTAGCTTCATGCATTGGAATCGACTAAAGATCTCACATCGACTAATCTCTCTATTGATTGGACCATTTATAATATATAGTCTCACACACAAATTAATAGCTTTATAAATTGTAATCAACTAAAGATTTCACATCAACTAGAAATTATGAGATTTCTTAATATATAAGTGAGTGAAAATACCACCTTATAAATCAGTTTTACGAAGTTGAATTAGACTGAGAAAGAAAAAAATGTGTACCTTCCGGCGTAGAGTGAGAAGAGAACGGCCACCGGGATCCATGAGAACAAGCTCGTCTTTGTCGCGTGAGCGTGGACCATAAGAGTCGAATCGGAAAACTAGTTGACCCTTGGAATCGTAGACGGCGAAGCCATCGCCGTTGAAGAAGAGAGAGGTTTTGAGCACTGTGAGGTGCCTCTCTTCGTTGGTAACGTACCCTTCTTGCATCACCAACTCCTCTCTCATTTTTGTTCCTGTTCCTTCAACCTTTCACATCTCGTGTTTCTATATATACTGCCAAACCACAATTGAACTGCAATGGAATAAGGAAAGGTATCAATGTATCATACATATGCTTTTGTTTTTTTCTTTTAGTATTCACTGCTGCTACTATTAACGTGGTATTTTATATGTGTGGACAACAACAAAAGTATCATGCTTTCATTTGCTTCCGTGTTTCTGTTGTTCCTGTTCAACCGTCTACATCATTCTTCTATTTGTTTTCTACTTTCTAATCATAACCTCTCACCCACCTAATTAATCGAATCTCAAACACACTGATTAAGATATAGAAACAAAAAGTTATTAATGGTGGACACCACTATGCACTAGAGACAAGGATAATACATTTTATGATATAGAAGTGCATGCAAATCTCATTGGATAAATTAATTATATAAGATTGAGTTAAGTTTCAAGTCAACTTCTTAATATGATATCGGAACACCTTCCACACACTCTCGGCAACTCCTTACAAGACTCATGGGTCTAAATCTCACCTTATAAGTCGATTTTATTAAGATATTTCGTAGTATATAAGAATCTTACACTTATAATCGAATATCACTCGGATGACATATTCGAAATGGTTACGAAGTACCATTTAAGCATCCTTTCATACATATTATTAGTGTAATTATGGTACAAATTGTAACCTTAAGGGTGAAATTATCTCAGTTACTCACCCTAATCCATACTCAATATCAGAGGTCTACTATAACCTTATAAATTCGTACTCAATATCGAAAGTCTACTATAATCTTGTAAATATACACTCCAATCAAGATAACGAAACTAACATTGAAAAATATTTATCATCTTTTTCTATCATATATCGATTACTAACTTAAACATCAGAGTATTTTTTTCAAATATGATCACCATGATATCAATAAAGAAAAATATCCTACAAAACAAGAATAGCACTTCCAATGCAAGAACATAATCATTATAAAATTAATACTTAAATAAAATATGATCACGTGTGTCATTTTCTTATTGTCGATCGAGAAATCATAATAGCTATATATATCATACTGATATTATTTACGTGTATTATACCCACGTTTATTTATATAATTGGATACCTTTTATTATTCAGTTGTATTATATACATATGCTTCAATTTTTCTGTCTGGTATAAAGGTGTTAAGATCCTATCTCCATTGCTTTTGACTTAAGGCCTTTAAAGAAACTTTTTTTGGAAAAAAAAAATGTGTTGTCGGTATACACTGATTAACCTCATTTTAATTATACTACTCTGAAAATGAAATAAAAGAAATATTAGTTAAAATTTTCAAGTGATTGATGAGAAAGATAAATAAAAAGACACGTTAATTAATTAAGAAGTTACACAAATTTGAACGTTAGTTTCAGTAATTTAGGAGAAATAGTCTGATGAATTTATTAGACAAAGAGAGATGGCACAAGTTTTTTTTGTTTTTTTTTATTACAAAATATTTATGATATTGGAACTGTGTAATTTTAGGAGAAATAAGAAGATTGATGAACATCCAAAAATTGTAGTTAATAACTGTATTTTAATTGCTCTCAGAAGTATATTTTAATTTTTGAAAAACAAATTGATTTATTTTTTTAATTTTCTTATTCTATAAGTATATACTGAGGAAAAAGTTTGTTCCAATCGTATTATTATAATGCATTATTAAAATATCATAAATCAATAATATTTTCCCAATAGAACAAAAGTGTTAATAATTCAACAACCACTAAACATCACACAGAGAAAAAGATATATGCGTAGAATGCCTTTGTACAATAATTCAACAACATCAGAAAGGAAAAAGAATCATTCAACACTGAGTGAAAGATCAGACATATTATATATAAATAAATATATATATATATATATATAATAATAATATAATATGTGAGGTTTTGTAAGGTTTTTGGGATTTATTTTGTTCGATTATTATTTTTCACGGAAGCTTCAAAGAAATTCGATATCAACTTTACTAATTCTAAATTTTATGTATTTGATTCTTTACAAATGTTAATATATACACTTTAATATGTCATTTTAATAGACGTAGTTATTAATTTAAATTCATTACAATTTACATATTTCACTTTTTTTTAATAGTCTCACAGATATGATTTTAGGAATCTTCGTAAATTCCAGTTGATAAAGTTGTGTTGAAAAATATGTCAGTGGAGCTAATTTATCTTTTAAACGACTTCGAAAACTGATTAAAAATTAAAATGAATATTTGCATTTTTTTTTAGAATATTTCGCATTTGTCTTGACATTAGGATTTTATTTGGCACCAATAATATTTTTTACTTAGTTCAGTTAGTTTTAATCAACAAATCACCGTATGACAAAAAAAATATTGTGTGAGATTTCTAAGTGGAGAAATATATTCTCAAACATTTGTCGTAAAAATCTTATAAAATTTTGGTTATGTAAGAATAAGGTTTTGATTATGATACATGGTTGTTTGATTTTGGCCAATTCGGTGGCACTAAGGTTGTAGTCCACATGCTTGGCAGAAATAAAGGAATAAAAAAATTTCCACCAACAATATAAACAATATATGTTAAATGGAGATTGGATTCTCAGCAAAACAATTTCTGTACGTACTTCTTTTAATGCAAAAAAGAGACAAAAAGAAACTAATGTGTGCCTTTTGTTTTCTTTAACCAAACAGATAGTATTATATATATATATATATATATATATATATTAAAAAATAAATTTTAAGTTTCATAAAGTGGTTGGTCTAATAGCCGCTGTGAGTGGATGACCTGATTTTTTTCTATCGACAAGAAAAAATAAATAAATGTGACTCACTTAAGAGATAATTTAACTCTTATACACAACATAAAAACAAACACTTCTCTCTCCAAACACAACATACCCCACATGAAACCTCGAGATGTCATCACTAACAAAACCAAATAAAAAAGCCCTACCTCATCCAACTACCTCAAAAGCTAGTTCCCCTCAAATAAACCGGACACCATCTCGACACTCGAAAAACCTTTTTTAATCGAACGTACATACTTGTGGTTCTAAACACCAACCTGAGAAGGAAAATCCCACAGAAGACAATTTTGAATAAATCCAAGATCAAACCTTAGTTGTGCCAAAGGAAAAAATACATAATGATCAATCATTTCACCCTTAAACAAATGGTTATAATAGATTCAACAAACTCTCATTATAATAAAGTCTGAATGATTCTGATACCATATTAAAAAATGAATTTTAAATCTAACTCAATCTTATAATACAAGCTCATAATACTATACTATATTTACACTTACTTCTATAGTATAAAATATTTTTATCTCTTAATAATTATGAGATTCCAACAATATAAAAATATATTTTACAAAAAATGAAATACCATTTGATTTGATTTGATTTGGAGAGGAGTTAGAAGAAGTTATCATTCATCACAATATTTATTAGTCTTATCTAATATATGAATGGTTGTGACGTTTCAATTTAGATTTTGATCAATTTTAAGAAAACTCCAAAATGACATGCATCAAAGGAACTTGAGAAGCACAATCACTATCTACATGTTTTTTCTATCTAAGAAACTGTTATGCTCTTTTCAATATGATCCATATTTAACTTAGAGAGAAAAATGTCAAAAATATAGTAAGTGTATACGTTTACTCAATAAAGTTAGTCCACCCAAATGGATATATAATAATATCTTTTTGGTAAGTTTGGTAAACTTAAATAATTTCCCAACTTCACCAAAACTGATTAATTATCATGCATCTTAACCTTAAGTTCTTGATAAAAGCTTTATTTTATGATGCCATAAAAAAATTTCACCAGAGAAAACAGCTGTTTTATGGAGGACAAAATAATGTTAACCTAAAAATTATTTATTAATAAGAGAAACCAATTTAAATATTATTTATTTATTGTTTTTTAATAATGAAATAGACAGTGACAGAAGTGACAATAACATAGTTTGTTTCAGTGAATGTATGAAGTCAAAATTCGAAGCTAAGGAAAGAAAAGTATATAATGCAACACTATGATTCCATTTTCCATAGTCAAAACACGCTCCACCGTCCTCACTCCCTCGCCCACACAAATTCTCTTCATTTCTTTCTTTAAATTATTTAATAAAAGTAATATTTTTGTACTTTGTTTTATTTTATTTTAAATCTAGTATGAATATGTTCTAAAAGTTTGTTTCTTAATACTCCAAATTTTTCATTTCAGGAATTTATATCCCAAGAGAATATATAAAAAAATCTCCCTATAAATAGAAGACAAATAAAATATGACCTCAAAAGTACACTTAAATGCTCTAATTTAACATCTCCTTGAATCATAACTTTTACAAATTTATTCCACCACTATAATAAATGGTTTATTGACTATGATGGGTTATTTTTTTTGGTTTTTATCAAAATGGTGTTCGTTTAAAAAAAATTATAAATTTAGGCAAGTCGTGCTTAATTAGGACGACTTCATATGCAGAAATCGTATCAATTAGGCACGACTTCTGCCATGTCATACTAAAGTCGTGCCAACTTGACACGACTTCTGCCCCGTCATACTGAAGTCGTGCCAACTTGGCACGACTTCTGCCACGTCATAATTTTTTTTTAATTTTATTGTTTATATAAACAATAAACTTACTACCCAATATATAAACAATAAAATTATAAAAAAAAATTATGACGTGACAGAAGTCGTGCCAAGTTGACACGACTTATGTATGACAGGGCAGAAGGGCAGAAGTCGTGCCAAGTTGGCACGACTTCAGTATGACGGGGCAGAAGTCGTGCCAAGTTGGCACGACTTCTGTATGACAAGGCAAAAGTCGTGCCTAATTGAGACGACATCTATAAAAAATTAGGCACGACTTGCCTAAATTTATAATTTTTTTTAAACGGACACCATTTTGATAAAAACCAAAAATAAAAAACCCATCATGGTCAATAAACCATAATAAATATACTACCATCATTAATTTTTTTTATAACTATATATATATATATATATTAAATTTCATTACCTTATAACTGTGCATTCATAATGTGAATTTTCTATATTATTATTTCCATAAATATAATATATTATTTCACCCCTACTATCCAGAATTTGAAGTTGTTTCGTGTTTGTAGATCACTTTAATACACATATTTTGATCTCTTACAGTATCAAATGGAATTTGAATTTATTTAAAAATATTTATCTTTTAAAAAATAAGAAATAATTTTATTTTTTTTGCATGAAATAATTAATATTTTCATATATTGGTAATTTCATCTAAAAACGGATTCATAGTTGTTTTTTTTTATAATTAGTTTATGGTCTTATTAAATATTAATATGTGAATGTAAAAGAAGTGTCTAAACTACCAAAAAATAAGGATTTATATTTTCACTTATTTTTTCACCAGCAAGAGTTGTTTAGATACTAATACATTTTTCTGTGGCAAAATCTAGACCATGACGTGATTATTTTATCCTTGTTATATTACTTACAAAATTTTAATTTATGTATCATTTTTTTTTTAAATCTGATCCTATCTTATATTTAAATATGAATACATAAATGAGTACTTAAATTATTACTGAAAATTAACTGAAAATTATTACTAAAATTTAAATTGAAGTTATATATATAAAAATGCATGTGTACTTAAGAAATTATAAAATTGATTTTTGTATTTTTAAAATGTTAAATTATGTAAAAGGGGAGATTATAATTTTCCATTAAAATAAAAATTAAAGTATAATGTGTATGTGTATAATAGTTATAAATATTTTAATTTTTATGAATTATATAATACAAATATTTTTAATCTGGATAATCCCTTTCAATATGAAAATTAAAAACGGGTTAACCAATATAAAGATACTCATGAAAGTGTGTAATGAGTTACAAAATTTTATTTCTAATTTTAATTTATTATAAATTAATTTTGTTCTTGGGATTATGAAGTTGTTCTTTGTTCTTAAAAGGTATTTTTTATGAGTTAAAAAATAATGTGTATTTAAATTGCTTTAATCTTAACTTTGAACAGGTATAAAACTATATTTTAACCTCCTTAGATTTATTAATATCATTGTAAATGTACAAGAATAACACCACCTTTCACATTCTGTTTGGCAATTGTTTGTTAACAATTCCATAATAACCCAGGTTCAAATCCTGGTTTGTGGTTTGTGGTGGTGTGATGAGAAACAAACCCTCGTGATGATGAATGAATGCATCATGATGCATACACAAATATGAGGTATTATATAATACCTCTCTTTTTTATTTATGACACTATTTCAGATAATACAATTTTTATATTAATTTTGGAATATTTATTATATTGGTTATTAGATTAATTTTGAGTAGAAAACTGATGTAATGAGAGACATACTACTTCGGTTACAGGTAATAACCGATGTAATACAAGATTAGTATCGATTTCAGTTGAATCGAATATTAGTCTCAGCATGACTAAGACTAGTATCAACCCGACTCAACAACATACTAACTTTAACATAACTAAGGTTATTACTCTCATGATAAAGCAAACAAGGTAAAATTTAATTAGAGATCAAGATTTAATATCTTATAACATATACAATCAATAATCCAACCATTTTGTTAACAACTTTTGTCTTAAAATTCAAAACAAGTGATTAAGTTGTCCCATAACTAAATTGTTAATTTCTTAAAACTCAACCTATATGGATCTATAAATGAATTCACATAAATTATATAAAGATATTCAGTTATACAAAAAATTAAAAGTTTAACATAATTTAAAAATAATTTGTTTTTTAATATTCCAAGTCAAAAAATTAAGAGTTTGTTTCCTAGTAATTCAATTTTTTTACTTTAAGAATTTATTTGTTTTTCAATACAAAATTTTTTTATCCAAGAGATATTAAGAAAAATCTCCTCATAAATACAAATCTCCCTAATAGAAGGTAAATCTGGCCTAAAAAGAATATTTACATCCTCTAATTTGATACTACTTAAACTTCCAACCATAATTTTTACAAATTTATTCCAACACTATAATAAATTGAAATAACATATAATGCTAACCTAGTATCACTATTAGATTTTTTTTATAACCATATATTTCTCTTTAAAATCTGATCTCATCTTATATTTAAATATGAAGTCATAAAAAAAGTATTACTAAAATTTAAATTGAAGTGATAAAACTATTTATTTTTATTTTTATAATGTTAAATTATGTAAAAGGAGACATTATATTTTTCTATTTTAAAATAAAAATTAAAAGTATAACGTGTGCATATACAATAGATAAAATATGTTAATTTGTATTAATTATATAATACAATTATTTTTAGTCTGGATAATCTTTTTCAATACAAAGATACTAATGGTTAATGGTGTAAAAAATATGTAATGAATTATAAAGTTTTATTTCTATTTTTAATTTATTATAAATTAATTATTGCTCTTGGGTTTATGACCTTGTTCTTTGTATCAATATAATCCTTTCTAGAGATAGATGAAAAAAGGGTATGATCCCTCTTGGTATTAAACATAGCAACAATTGTAGATCCCTAGATTTGTTAATTTAAAAATAAATGTACAAGAACAACACCAACATTTCACATTCTCTATGGCAGTTGTTTATTGACAATTTCCAAAGAACCCAGGTTCGAATCCTGGGTGATGTGATGATGAATGGTGCAGGAAGAATTTGCCTAGAAACATGAGGTATTTCATAATACCTCTCTTTTTTTTTTACAAAACAATAATAAAGTAGGTATAGGTTTTTTAAAAAACTTCAACTAGACATGCCAATTTAGGGTTTTTAAACATTGCAATATAGGTTACATTTAATAATTTTTTGTAATTATAATATCACTTATGAATGTTTTAATTAATTAAAAAAATTAAAAAGATGTATGAAAATTGAATGGATTTTGGATCTTTCTCTATTTTCTCTTTTTTTAAAATGGTTTCACAACTCTCCTTTTGTTATTCTCCTTTTTCTAGTTGTAAATTTTAAGTTTGAATAATACCCGCAAAAGAGACTCTGATGTTCAAATAAAATCTCGATATTCAATGGTCAGTATAAGTAATGTGTGATGATGACATACTTTTTTTTTCAAAATGTATGACTATTTATATAATTATCATTAATCTTTTGTTATTAAATTAAAATAGAATTTTAAATTATAATTAAGAGTATATTACTTAATGTTTAATAATAATTTGATTCTGTTAATCTTTTGTAAACCTTAATGATTTTGATCGTGTCAATCGACTCTAGTCGCATACTGAAATCTCTATCCGTCGTCCAACCCCAACCGAGAGAGTAAGTATGTGTAAAATGCAAAAGACAAAGTAGTAGGTTTTGTTGAAAAATGGAAATAGATATTGGAAGAAGACAACACGCGGTGTCCTGTTTGAATGCAGATGGACAGAAGCAGAAGGGAAGAAAATAGTCTCTGCTTTGTTTCTGCTTTGTTTCTGCTTTCTGCTTTGGGTCAACAATTTGACTCACACCATCCATGTCCATCAAACTTCAATTCACTGACTCCACTGAATACTTGGTAATAACTTCAACTCAAAACTACAACACTCACGTCTTTTCTCACAAGAGGATCATACATATATCTCTAGCCTTTTAGCTAACCTACCTACTCCATCTTTTCTTTAAGCTTTCTTCAGTTTTTTTGACCCATCTTCATGCATGCATACAACATAAATTAGATTCTCTTGCACAGGGACATTGTTTCCTCATTGCTTTAACCTCTACCTAGATAGAGAGAGAAACTACACAACTTCTACCTTCATGTTATGTTATGCTCACAAAAAATTAAATAATCAAAAAACATAATTATAAGAAAATCATTAAATAAAAACTAATTTTAAAAATTAAAAATAATTAGTTTACGTACTTACTAAATTAGAAACCATTTTAAAAATTAAAAATATTATTGGTTTTTAAATTAATTTTTATTATTAATAAATAGTTTTTAAAGATTTTTACTATCAAATTTAGAATTTAAATAATTGGTAGTTAAAACTTTGTTAGTTAATTAAATATCAATTTTAAAAATGATATCTAATTTAGTTATTATAATAACTAATTATTTTTATCTCTAAAATTAGTTTTTTTTAATGATTTGTTTTTATATAATTCTTGAATGATGGTTGAAAAGAAACTTATATTGAAAATGTGATTTATTGTGCTAATTTTTTAACCTAATGAAAAATTGGAACTTTTTACATTGATTGTATCTATGTTGGTTGTTTAATTGGTATAAAATGTCTAAAAGAACCAACATAAAAAAAAAAAAAAAAACTTTGTTATGGTAGTGGTTCGCTTTAGGAGCAGTGACTGCATAAAAGCAATTTCGTAAAAAGACGTCTCAGCATGTTAATGAAAAAGGAATTTATACGCATTTCCTTTGACCTTAACTCTTACCTGAGTTCTTGTTTTTAGTGTAAAGAACCAAACTCTCCAACCAAATTTATTGGAACGACCTTCGCTGGAAATGTTTTGAATGTTATTAAAGTAATGACATAGTTATTATTTTTACAATGAAGTTGAAATCAAGAGAATGATTATTTTTCTATTTAGTTAGTCGGTTTTTTTTTTCTTCTTGAAACGATATTCACACTCTTCTTTCATTCATCTACTTCTCGTTCTTGTGAACTTCAAACTCAGATGGTACTTGTAAGAAACACTCCGCTTAAGTGAAATCTCGGTGTTTGGTGCTATTAATACTGAATGATGACGTATCTTATTCTTGAAATTTATACTTATTTATATGATTATCATGTACCATTTATTATTTGGCCGGATTAAAAGTTTGGATCATGATTAAGAATATATTACCTAATGATTGACCACTGAGTTAGTTTTGTTAATCTTCTGTTTAGGCATAATAAATTTGGTTGTGTCGGTTGGTCCTGACCAAGTACTAGACTTTCAGTTGTCGTACGAATTCGACCAGTACAGTTCTTATTCTTAAAAAAAATCACTAAATTAAGTAATATATATAAACTACCATTAAACTCATATTATAATATATATGTTATTGAATTTGGAATACATGTATTATCTATTATGTCTTACAAATAATGTGTATACTTTTAAATTTGAATGTATACTTTTTGAGTCAATTTTTTCAAACATACAAAGGGAAACTATACTCGAAAGTAGGCTTTATTTGGTAAACCATTTTGCACGAACTTCGTTTATTCATTGCTTGTCCTTCAATTCGTACCACTCTCTTTATGTAATTTCTATAAAATAAAACCTAATATAACTTAAAAACAAGAGAAATATTTTTTTATTTTATTTCAAGATTCTGAACAAGAAAAAGTCATGATTCTTTCTACTTCTGCTTTCTTTTCTCTTTTCTCTTCTGTTTGGGTTTCATTCAATTTCCTCACCAAAATGGTAAAAAGTACTAAAGCACTTTGAAAAGTAACACATTTTAAATTATTTCTTTCCATTTTTGTACTCTTGAATAATTTTGGTTATATTCCGTTTTCTGAACAGGTGGTGAAATAAAATGTCGTAAAAAAAAAGAGGTCATTATTTTAATAAATATATATTTATCGATAACATGTTAATTATTAGTATATTACTTTTTATTAGTAACATTCGATAAAAAAAAAAAAAAGTGTTCGTTTATTATGGTATGATATGATGGGAAAAAAATAAAGATAGTGTTTATTGAAAAGTAGTGAGTTGATTGTAGGTTGAGTTTTAAATATGATAGTTAATGAATACATAAAATCATATTTCTTCTTTCTCAAATGGGTTTTGATGAAATGTTGTCTATTTCTAGCCGAAGATATTTTTATTTTGTTTTCTCTTAAGCAATATTATAATGTGGGTTATTTCTATGTTTGTGAAATTTAGTTTAAAAGGTAGATATTTTTTCTATATTGTTTGTTTCTTTTAAAGATGTAACACGAACCTTTTTAAGAGGTCATTTATTTTATTACTATTCTCATTCAGACACGTTTAACTGCGAAGTTCTGATTCAGACACGTTTAACTGCGAAGTTCTGATTGAATTTAGAACATTATTTGGATCTTATTTATTTGAATAACAAAGTTTTGAGATTTGTTTTTCTCTTGATAGCTATTATGTTGTTGGGAAAGTGTAAGATTTTGGTAGCAATACTTTATTTGGTGTTACTTTCATGATTAAGCTTCTTAATGCGATAAGATTATAGAGATGTTACACTATCTGATTATTGAGACTGAGGTTGTTGTACAAGGTTTGGGTTATATTTTTTGATTGTTTATAAAAAAAAAAACTACATCATTATTTTCTGCAATAGAATGTTTTTGGTGGTGAGGGTTTGATGGTATTTTGTTTGGTTCCAAGCAGTTTCCTATTGAAACCTTTTCATTCCATTCCATTTCTCTCTACTATGAACTACTATGAGCTAAAATCCAAAGAGAAAGTTTCTAGGAATAGTAAATATCGAAGCAGCACCAACTTTCAATAGATTTGATCCACTTTAGCCAAAAAAGTGAACAGGGTTACAGCGAAGCATGGTGTAAGGAAGAGCATGATGGCACTACGTACACTAGAGAATCCAAACAACAGACTCAGTGACCCCTTTTTTCTATTCCCTACACTCCCAAGTACAAAACCTCTGCATCCTTTGGTTTCGCTAAAACCAGAAACACCTGCTCTTAGCCTCACCAAACCACAAACCAAGCAACACAAAACCAAAATACCAACAAAAAATAACCCACAAACTATTTTTTATCATCACCCTTTGCTAATTCTGCACTGGGTACCTAACTCCTGCAGCCAAAGCACGTTGCTGCTCAATCTGCTCATTACCAAACATTAAACAAGTTATTATTTCAAGTTTTCCTCAAATATAGTTCAAAATAGTTAAGAAATGGATCTAGTGTTCTTTTACTCACTATCTTCTGTTACATGTTAAGTAATGATACTTTCACAACTTGTTCTAATATACAATTTCTGATTAATGAAATGAAGAAATGTTATTTTCTGTCATTTCATAAATTGGTGCAAGTTTTAGGTAGAAAAATGAGATCATAAACTGATACAAGTTGTTAATTGTTAATATATCACTTTTACTTTTGTTGTTAGGAGCATAGCAAAATAATAAAGCTCAAATGGTACTTAGTGCAACTTTACTTGGAACAGTTCGTGCAATTTGTTCTTGAGATAGCAGTACTCATGCTCCAGCATCTCCAAAGCTCGCAAGCAACTGCAACCGGGTGAAAAGAATGGAAAATAGTTGTTTGTTAGAATTGGCAGTGACTAGTATGAACACAACAATGTAATTTTTTGTGGTACATGGTTAGAAAAGTGACTAGAAATATGGCACAGTTGTGGCAGCATTATTATATTCCAAAGTGTTGGAACGTGGGAAGATGAAGATTTGCGAAAGGGAATATTGCAATAAATGGATAAAGTGTGAGATGATTAGAAGAAATGGAAAAAGGGTAGTGAAAAAAGATGCAGGAAATGAGAGGGAACAGTGATAGTTTGGCAATTGGCACCCACCCAGCACGGTTATTCTGGTCAGTAGCAGCACGAAAGGCCACGCAAACGTTTCTAACTCTCTTGGCGCCAATGCTGGAGCTACTTCCCATGAACTGATTCAAATGATTCCCCATTTTCTTATAGTCCCAAAACTCCCTCTCCATTCTGCAACCATTCACAGTAACATTCATTATTCTATCATCACTCAAACCTATCCCATCATCATTAATCACTTCCTCATAATAATAACTACTGCAAAATCCACTACCTAACAAAATAAAGTCAAAATAATGCGAGAAACTTCATGAATTATTCTCTAACCAGCTCGGAATCCTAGAGAACACATCAACCACATTAACCTATTCTATAACAAGATAACACATTCTAAACACAAAACACAAAACACAAAATTCCAACAACTAAACTCAAACAAAAATAAGTGAAACACCTAAATGCCAAACCTGTTAAACCGAACTTGCAATGAGTCTACTACACTTTAGCTATAACTGATATAATAATATTTATACGAAGAAGCTGAGAACTGAAAACTGTAACTGATGAAGAACTGTATAGGAAGAGAAGAAGATTTATTACAGCAAAGCTCTGAGATTGGTGAGAAGCTTTTCGGATTCATGGAAGTAGATGTTGACAACCTCGGATACGAAGTTTGGGGAGGTCTCGTCCTGCAGCTGCTGAAGCTGCAAGAATTGCTCATCCAACACTCCCTGCTCAAACAAAAACAAACAAACAATAAACAGCATGCATTATTCATGATGCATGTTTTGCCAATTACTATATCTACATGTGAGAATTGCTACATATGTACATGTGAGTGCATAAGATGAGAAATCAAGAAGAAGAAATGAAGAGGGTTGGATTGGATTGTCTGAAAGTGGTACCTGATGGAAGAGGAAGGCAAGGAGACGGTTCATGTCGGCCCACAAGAGGTCGGCACCCAAACCAAGCATCCACAGTGGCAGACCCGTTTTGGCTGACTCTATCAGTTCACTCAATTTATCAAAAGTGTTTTTGAGAGTGGCCCTTAATGGAGTATTGTTCTGAGTATGGAAGATATATATAATATTTGCAGAATCAAACTCAAAAACCTCAACTTTCTTTGTTCTTTTCTTGTGCTTTATGTTCTTCTACATCTGTTTAAACCCACTCTTGGACCACAGTAACTATTCTTCTGCTGCACCCTCTTCCTTCAATCCTGAGTAAACAAAATATAAAAAAATGAGTAAATGAAACTGATAAGATGAAAGTTAATGAATTTAATATTTTAAACATATAAAACGAATAACAGTGACATTTAAACTCTTTGGGTTCTGTGATCTCAACCCAATTGAATGCACCATTAATAATTTTCATGTGAAGGTAATGAAAACCATAAAGACTCAACCTTTTTCTTAAAAAAGAATATCTTTGACAACGTTATTATTCTGGAAAACAAAGCATGAAATTAAAATGCAGAGGAAATGGGAAATGGGTAGGGGCGTGCAGGTGTTTTAGGTTATCGAGGTGAGTGTGTGTTATCTCCCGGACCATCCTACATACCCTCCCTGCAAGTTTTGTGTTGGAGGTATGGGTGTGGTACCGACCTACTGCCCCGGTAACCGGTCACTTGGCATGCGCCTGTCTTCTGCAAAATGCTGCGTCTTTGCAGCCTCTCTTCCCACCCGACACCACCTGCTGCCGGTAACCTGTCAGTCACCACCTTCCTGCCACCATATTCCACTAGCTAAACACATCTCAAATCCATTGTAATTAATTACCTTTGCATCATGTTTTATCATATGTGTATGTGTGCATGCAGAATCGACATGACATGATATATAGAGGCAGAGTTGAATGCATGGAGTGAGTCTGATAAAAAATGGTGATTTGGGTGGACCGTGGCTTCTTTTTGTTTGTGGAAAATAAGAGGTTATTGGGAAGTATACTTTAATCCCAACTCAACTCCATAAAATTAATTTATGAGACTGATGTTTGTATTTACGTCAGAGAGTGGCAGCTCGTGTATGGAATAACATATTATGAATATTCCGATAGCGGGTAACACGATAGTAGATTCAACAAACACTTGTTATAATAAATTTTAAATGATTCTAATATCATATTACTATTACGAAGTGAATTTAAACCTAACTTAACCCCGTAAAACTGGATACAGTTGAAATTTACACCCACTTATATACAATAAAATGTTGAAATTTACACCCACTTATATACAATAAAATATCATCAGCACATTCTAACACTAATATAAACACAAATACGATACTACATGTATACGAATAGGAAAATATACCTGTAGTGACATGAGTATATATTATATAAATTAAGAATATAAGTCTAAATACTGAAACATAATTTAAGATGAGTGTACGCTCATAATAGGTGGTGACAAGACAAATGCTTATGAAGATGGTTCGACCTTTCTGATGAGGTTTGAAACCTTTTTCCACTTTCCCGAGGCAAATGAAAAGAAAAAGGAAAAGAAGGAAAACCCTTGTAGGTAGGGAGAGTGAGGGTGATGGTACATCGAAATCAGGGCATAGAGAAAGAGAAGAGAAGAGAAGTTTGAAGTTTGAAGATAATAACGCCCGTTGAACAAGGCTGTCATGGCTCATACGTGTACACTGTGCAATGCAGGTAAGGGTCTTGCAAAGTTTAGACCATGCTGGACACGTGGTGCATTATGGGTAACTTGAGTTTTTTTGTCTGCAATGCCACAATCACTTGCAGAAGCACAAATCCAAGCAATTTTAATGGATGATCAGAACAACACTTTTCAATTCTATGTTCATTCGTGGTGATGGACCACCCTAAGAAACCAGTTAACATTTGCACCTATTAATAAACTGTTTCTGCCACCATTTTAGATATGCAGTTTTTTTATACATAAAAAACACTTGCTTAGATTAGGAATGTAAGTGGGGTTCACATTATCTATATCTAGCTCATGAATTTTCTATTTATTTTTTTTTACACTTGATTAAGTTTTACTTAGTGAACCAATTTATATAATTAGCCTAGATAATATTATAGTGTATGAATTTTAAATGTGATAATTAAATTCAAACCCATCTTATAACATAATATATATTATTTATTTAATGATTTTCTTCTTCTTATAACATAATATATTATTTATTTAATGATTTTCTTGTATAAATAAAATTATGTGAATTTTTTTAGATTGAGTTTAATGGGTTGTGAAAATATCATGATTATTTTTTAATATTTTAGTATTTTATGTCTTTACAATATATTTTAATCACTTAATTATGTGACCCAACTCATTCTTGTTATAGTTGGGTTCGGTTTATTTGGTTCTTAAATAAATAAATAAAAAGACTAATTCAACTCATTCCAATACATTTTAATTAGATTGAGCTTAAAATTATATTTAATACACTTACACTTCTATAGTTGAAAGGATCAGATTTGATAAAAAAAAAATAGTTTATTATAAAAAAATTACAATTAATTTTTTTACTATTAATCTATATAAATAATTTAGCTGATAAACTTTATGGAATTATTATTTTTAATTGAATATCGATAAGAATAGGAAAAAAAAAAAACACAATCGAAAAAGAATATTAAATTGTCCAACTGTAATAGTAGTGTCTAAGCCCCATTAAAATAGACAATAATTTACCTTGAGATATGTAAAACGAATAAGAAATAAATAAGATTATAGATTTTAATTGCGAATTTTATATTACAAGAAAATAATAAATAGAAACTAATTTTAGAGATTAAAAATAATTAATTATTATAATAATTAAATTATAATAATTTTAAAGATAAAAAAAATAATTTTTATTATTATTAAATAATTTTTAAATTAAATTAAATTTTAAAGACAATTTTTTTTTAATTTATATTATTATTAAATAATTTTTAAATTAATATTTAATTAGTTATAAAAAATATTGTTAACAAATTTAAAATCTATAGTCTAAATAATTAGTATAAAAGTTGTGAATCTAAATAATTGATATAAAAGTTATGAGTTTTATTGAATTTCTAAAATATTATAGCTTCGAAATTCCAAATGTTGTTCTGTTCCATATAAGTGAAAAAGCTGAAATGATGTTGTTATTTTATTCTCTTCCTTTTCATTTAATTGGCACAACAATGCTGATTATGTTATAAAGGTAATCATCAAATTTGGTTCTTCATTTTTATAAGATAATCATTATTTAATTATAACACAATAAATTATAATAAGTTATGATCATTAGAATAAATTTATTATGATATTTCATATTATTATTTAATATAAGTCTAAGAATAAAATAATTTAAGACCAAAAAAATGCTACCCTGATAATAATTTATTTTGTGCTTCTTGAGTTTGGAATAAACTTAGAGAAGTACTACTTGTATATCCTCAATGTTTTTTACAATGCTAATCATTGTTTTAAACAAGAAATAATTAGTGGTAAAATTATCTATATGTTGAAACGAATTAAATTTTCTCAATTATACCAAAAAATTCTCCATAGTACATTTTCATATTAACTATGAAAAAACGTTTTTTTTATAATTTTACATTTTTAAATAAATTTAACTGCACACTCACACTCTTATACTTCTCTTTTAGTTGCATACATCTCTTTGACTCCTTGAGAAAATATTTCATCATTTAATCGTGTATGATAAGGTTGACAAAAATATTCATTGTATTCGACATTTTTCCGTACTCCTTTGTTGCATCTCGTTGGTTTTTCATATATGTTTTGTGACTTCAAAAAAAATAAAATAAAATTATAAGTGAACAAAAACACAACTATCACTAATAAAAGTACCACAAAACTTACTGCAACTACTAATATTCACCACCAGTTACTATTAACTACCACAAGCAACCACCACCACTTAAAAATGAAGAAGAAGACACCACACTTTACACTGTACTTTTTACAAAACTTAAGAATACTTTTTACAAATTCAGCAAGTATATATACTCCCAAAAATCCTGATTTTATAAACAAGTACAAATGATTTTTCTCCAGCTTAGTTTTTCGGCCCAATAAATATAAACCCTTATTAAGCTTAATAAGAGAAACATTAACATATTTTTGAAATGTATTCTTTTATTTATTGACTAAAATTTATACAATTATTAATATTTATGTAAAAAATTTGGAATAATATTAAGTTTATTTAATTGATATTATTTGGTTTTGGCATGGCCCGTCTAGCTCAGTTGGTAGAGCGCAAGGCTCTTAACCTTGTGGTCGTGGGTTCGAGCCCCACGGTAGGCGATTTTTTATAGCTTTTTTTCTATGCTCAATTTTAGATGGAGTTGTTCACAAGGTTTCAAAAAAAAAAATTTGTAGCAAAACCCTAATTTATGCATCAATTGGGTCCGAGATGAAGTTCTATTGTGAAGAACTACAAATTACCACACGGGATGAGACAAAGCTACCAAAAGTTGAAAGGATTTGAAGCATATCATACATATCAAGATTCATTTCCATGGCAACCAAAATCTTGAAAAACAATTAGTTGATTTGAATAATAGGAGAACTTAAATTTGTGCATTGTAAAACTACTGAGTTCACACTCCAAAGTAAAACAAAAAAAAACAATATTCACAAAGGAAATTAAAAGAAATGATACATAAATAAAAATAATCAATTAGCTAATTAACAACAAATGGATAAGTAATAACAAAATATTACAGATAAAAAAAATATTCCTATGCACATCCCACTCTGAAGCAGAATAGAACAATCAATAAATATAGGCAAATTACTATAAATATATAGATGATGGAAGCTTACCAGAAATTGACAAAACGGAGTGAGTTATAATATGAATCCTAATCACATTACTTCTTGAGTTTGGAAGAAACTATAAAGAAATACTACCTTTATATTCTCAATGTTTTATACAATGCTAATCTTGTTTTAAACGATAAATAATTAGTGATAAAATTATTTGTTGAAAGGAATTAAATTTTCTCAATTCTTTTTAAACCATAATTATACTAGCCTGGTCTGGTCTGGAATAATTTTTACAGATCCAACAAGTATATGACTGTTTCTTCCTGCACCTTCATATCTTCTTCTGCCACCTACATATATAACATGAAAATACATTTTTATCCTTCTTGTGTCACCCCCATAGAATAGTTTCCTGATTATGTAATCCGAAAACTCATTTGAAAAAAGACTTTCAGATTACATAATCTGAAAGCTAAATAAGACTTCCGAACTATGTAATCCAAAAAGTAATCATGCATCTGAAAAAAGGCTTTCGAATTATGTAATTCGGAAGCTAATTACAAATTTGAAAAATGACATCCAGAGTACGTAATCCATAATATTATAGAAGAATATTTTTGAAAATTCAAAAATTTATGAAGGTAAGAGAAGAAGGTATGAAAGTGCATGAAGAAACAGTCCAAGTATATATATTCCCAAAACCCGAACTCATAAACAAGTGCCAATGATTTTTCTTGAGCTTAGTTTTTCAGCCCTTTAAAGATAAACCATTGTTAAGCTTAATAAGAGAGAGGGAAAAGTAACAAATTTTAATTTATTAATTGGTGTAAAAGTGAAGTGCTTGATAGAGTCGGTTGATGGATTAAACACTCTTAAAAAAATGTGTAAATATGATTAAAAATAAGTTAAATATAAGTTGTAAATAATTAAATAAGTTGTGATTGATTAAATTAAACGATCCTACTTAAAAAATGTAAAATGACCTGTATTTAGATTGATGTAGAAGTCAAATAAGAAGATAGTAATTTTGACCTAAAAAAAATAATGTTACTAAAATAATTTAATTAGAAGGCACAAGTTATATTTAAGTTGATTCAATTATTTAAATATTTATAATTTATTATCTTGTTGGAAAACATTATTAGTTGAGAGAAATTCATGCTCTAACTAGTTTAAGTTTAAATTAAAGAAGCAAGACATATAAATATAATATCCAAGCTGGTTTTGTTTTACATTGAAATAAAGAGAAACATTAAATTATTTATAAAATGTATTATTTTATTTATTAAGTAAATTTTATACCATTATTTATATTTATGCAAATTTTTTGACAAATTGTAAGCGTTATTTAACTACTGTTGTTTAATTTTTTCATAGCCCGTCTAGCTCAGTTGGTAGAGCGCAAGGCTCTTAACCTTGTGGTCGTGGGTTCGAGCCCCACGGTGGGCGTTTTTTATAATTTTTTTTTCTTTTTTTTAAACTTTTTTTGTCTATGTCAACAATGAAACTGGACGGTGAAAGTATGCATTTTTCATGCCATGATTATTGGACAATCTTGAGCACATAATAAACATGAAATGAACATGTCAAACCTTACTTTAGCAAAGAATAATAACATGTGATTGTAGTGCACAAAGTTTGGTTGATAATTCCAATGCCACTTCCTTCAAATGTGGTGGGGCCAATACCATACAAATCTAGATTTGTGTTTGGATATGCGTTGAGATAGTGCACTATTGCTTCTCTGTTTACATGCTAACACAAAAGCTACACACTTGGTCTGTAATCAAATTATGACTGAATGAGTTTGGCTTCAGAGCCACTCAGTTTGTATTATTATGCAATGAAGAGTACTGTGCAGCCATTGGGTTGGTATGAACAGGGAAGCATTACAAATAAATTGTTCCAAAGTGATGATGATTAAGGAGGATGAGGAAGGTGACAAGGATAGTCATAGAATATTCTTCTGTATCAGTTAATAGTGAATTTTTTTTACTAGATGGTCAAATCCAGCATTCATGTCCATGATGGCTGAAAGTAAGACCCAAGAAGATAATTTCCCTACCAAAACCAAAACCTTTGTGCCATCAACAAGTACCTATCAAACTCTTTTCCTTCATTTTACTACTATTTCCAACACTCTTTTTGTTAAAGGACAAAAAATGTGTTTCATGTGGTTATTGTATCACTATTGAATGCCATTCTCTGCTTCTGACTCTCTGTGGGTAACTTGACTTCAGTGGCCAACCCAACAGCTTGGAGAAATCTCACAACGTACCAAGTCATGTCTAGTTGCCACCACTCTAGTCCATGTCGAGCTGAATACTCAAAAGCATGGTGGTTATTGTGCCAACCTTCACCAAATGCAAGCAATGCCACCCACCTGTCAAAATTTTCATTTTTTTAGATCAACATGTGAACTAGAACCAATTATCAAACTATGAAAAGTTTATGATAAGAAAATTACCAATTATTTCTGGACAAGTCCCTGGTGTTCCAGGCCTGATTCCCCCATACATGGCAAGCTGAGTTTACAAACCAGGTTATGTGATAAACCCAAACAATCCTCACTCCCTGCGTTTATCAAAGAAAGGTGTAACTGAAATAGTCTACCAAATTGGTCCTCACTTTTCTTTGTTCTGATATGTGTTGTGTTTAAAGAACAAATATTCTTTTTAAAGTGAAAGTAAAATGAGAGAAACTTTTAGTACCATTCCCCAAACTAGGAAAGGAAATCCTCCTGCTGCATATAGAAGGGCTCCCAAAGCAAAAGGGTGGACAAGGTAAGTGCTTCGGAGAAGTCTATAAAAAGGTTGTTTCTCTAAATCAACAACATTATTTGGCTCTCCACACTGCACATACATAAAATATCCCATGATAAATTTGCAAAAGTTAAGGTTGTTTGTTTATGCAGAAGAGAGGTAGAGATAAACATTCATATGGTGTCTACTACACATACCCTTTCAATGATAGAATTAGTATCAAAGAGCCAGCTCATATGGCTGAACCAGAACCCTTCAGTGGGGCTATGAGGGTCTCTCTCAGAATCACAAAACTGGTGATGGTATCTATGTGTGCTTACCCAATCTATTGGGTTTCCCTGCATCACCACAACAAAACCAAAAACAAAAGCATGAAGAAAGATACGGAGAAAGAAGAATGGAAAGGTTTTGAAGAAACAAAATCCACCTGAAGTGCCAGAGCCCCACAATAGGCAAAGAAATATTCAAGCCATTTGGGAAGCTTGAAACTCCTATGAGAAAGGTTCCTGTGGAAAGAAAGAGTGATGCCAAAAAGGCCAGTGACAACGTAGAGAGCCACAGCCACCCAAAAAGCTGGCCAATTGAAGTGGAATGGAGCAAAGAGGCAAAGCACATGCATGACCAACACCATTCCAGCAGTGCCAACATCCAAAGAGTTCCATTTCCTCCCAAAGAAAACACTCCTCTCTCTCTTCACCTCAACTTCAGACAACAAAATCCTTCTGTGTTTCAGTGACCCCTCTGCCTCCGAACCTCCTCCAAATGCTGCATTGGCCGTGGCTTTGGCCGTCACTGCCAAATTATAGCAAAAGGGGTTGTTTTTAAGGGAGATTTTGCTTTGTTTTTGGTCAAAGCTGAAGTTTTTAATGGACCCAAGACCAAGAACAGTAGTACTATTATCCCGCCGTGGAATTGAGCGGTGAAGGGTGGTGCAGCGGTGGAAAATGGGGTTTTTAGGTTGGGTGGTGATGAGAGCCATGGAATGGAAGCAAGGGAATTGAATGGTTTTTGTGGAAGGTGGTGTTGTGGGGATAATTGGTTTGGGTTTTAACGTGGTGAGGTTGATTGTGACGTGCAAGTGCAAGTGACCAAACAAAACCATTAACAAACATGTGGTGTGGCCGGTGTAAGAAAAATGGATTTAGAAGAGAAAGGAAAATTGTGGTGAAGTTAAAGCAAGTGGAGACAGAGAGAAACAGAGGATAACTCAAGCTGTTGGCCTGTGAATCACATTGGTTCAAGGGGATTCGAATCCAACAACCTTCTCATCTTTTCATTTCTCATATAAAAAACACACTTCTGTCTTCTTTTTTTTTTTTCTGTCAGGTATTCTAAGTTGAAAAGAAAACAAGATATTGGTCCTAGTTCCTAAATATTTTTTTTTAAAATTATTTGTGATACGACTATTGATGAGGTCGAACCCAATAATAAAGTGTGAGAAATATATGATATTTATAACTGAATTTAATGAAAAAGATTTTATTTTTTTTTATAAGAAGAGAGAATTTTAGTTATAGAGATAGATTGTAATTGTTTTGAGAATATAACTCAAAACAAGACGTGATACAAGTGGAAGAGGAGAGAACAATATTCTATATAATGAAAAGAAGATGACATGATAAAAAATAACTCGAACTCAGATAACACACGAGGACATCAGCTCTAAAGATGTAATTTCAACCTATGTAACACAGACACTGACACGAATACGATACGATATGGATACCGTGCAGACATGGAGATACGTATAATCTCTAAAATGTAGGACACGAGAACACATATCTATATATTATATAATTATGAATTATATAAATTAAAAATAAAAATGTTTTAGTTTTTTTTAGCAAAAAGATTTTTTTATGACTGGCTCAAAAGAATTTGTTCTTTATTTTTATAATCATAATAAAAATTTATTAAATAAGTTTTATAGTTTTTAAAAAAATAATGTATTTCTTATCTTTAAAATTGTGTTAGATCCGTGTTAAAATTATCATAAATCTAACAAATAATTTTTGAATTAGATATTTCACTGATACGTGTACGTCCTACCAGTGTCCTATGAGTATCTAATACTTGTGTCTGACACGAACACGTCATTTAAAAGGAGTGTCCGAACTTCATAAATTTCAACTCATGTTTTACACTATTTTCACTATATACACCTAAATTCTATCCAATGGTTAAATTAATAACACTATAAAATTAAATTTTACTCCAAAAATATATAAAATTATATACTATAAAATTTACCAATGTATAAATATAAAATTGTAAATATTTATTCAATCAAACCTAGAATTTGCAATTACTTTTGCAACCGCATTCACCCTATTATTAACGCAAAATATCAAACTGTATTTTGTAGTTTTTAAATAAAAATGAGGAATCCAGGTCAAAATGTATTTTTGATATTTCGAGATTTAGGTTTTTGAAATACTTTTTCAGATTTTAGAATTTTTTTAATATTTTTTTATTCTGGAATTGTTTTTTAGAATGTGATTTTAGTTTTCTAATTCTATTTTATAATTTTATTTCAAAAGCATAAAAGATCTATTCCAATTTTTTGTTTTTAGAATGTATTTTTTAATTATAGATTTTTAATTTCAGAATGAAGGGCAATTTTGGAATTTGAAAACTTTATTGGCTCATTGGGTGCATGAAGCAATTACTGTTAAAATTTTATTAGGATAGATTTATTTTTTTTAATTGGTAAAATTGTAAAAGAAAAATTTAATACTCTTTTATTGGTTACAATGCATGCAATTCATTTTATTTATATTATTATATATTTTAGTTTACTACTTATAATACAAATTATTTGTTTTTACTTAATACTAATAAAAACCTATTTCATTAACCTATTATGCATAAAAAATTAAATTTATATATTAAAAACTGATTTAACCAACTAATCTTTTAACCTTGAACACACTAAAAGTTGGATAAAAATGGGTTGATCAATGATGAACTAACCTTAATGTTTTGGGTTAGTCAGAATTGGCATGGCATTATTCAAAACAAAAATCTCAAATGAATATAATTTGTATATTATTTCTATATTACTAAACACTTTCGTTTGTATAAAAAAAAATTGTTATGAGTATTGTAAAGACATTATATGATGAGTTTTTTTTCAAAAATATGATATATGATAATCATGCACTAGATTATAATTAGAAAAATAAATAATTTTTTGTTTATTAAAATAAAATAATTTAAAAATTATATTAATCAAATCATAATTGTAAACTGGTATATTTTAATTTGGAGAGTTATCAAAAGTAACAATTTTTTATTTATTTAGTATATTGTGTTAAAAAAATATCTGAAAAATTTGACTAATATTGTCTTCTTAGAAAAAATCTTTGGTTGGAGGTGTTATTTCTCTGTCATACCCTTTGCCACTTGCCACTTTCTACACACACTGAAAAATATCATCTATCTCTTGTTATCTCTTGGCTATTATAAATTTGGACATGTTCAACTCTTAGATATCACTTTGCTTCTTCTCTTCACTACCTTGTTCCAACCAGACATGGCTGCAACCAATGCCTCTATCTTTGCTTCTCCCACACAACCATGCTTGTCTGTGCCTCCTACCATTTCAAACACCCTTTGTCAGTCCCTCTAACATGCCTTTATTTCATTTTCTGCCATATTTTGTCAACAATAATATGTTATATATTGTATCAACATTTAAGATTTTGCTGCAAAGGACCATGTGATTTGAATATGCATAATTTTTATTATGGGTGCTCTTATGTGTTTATATCTTTCTTGACTGCTGCTAAAAGTCCTAGAACAAAGTTTCTCCACCTTGGTGGGAATCAAAAGAAACCATAATTGCATCAGAACTTTACTAATGCTAAAACCTGTTGTGTTCTTATCTGATCTGACCCTTTTGACAATTTCCTTCCTTTAATCATTTCTCACTTTGGTGGAACAGAAGTAGCTGTTGGGTTGTTATAATCATTTTAATTTCATAAGATGGTTCATTAATACTGAATCTTTTGATAGATTTATAGCCACTCAGACTATAATATTTTTGTTCAATTAGATTTCTTATCCCTTTTTTCTACTGTGGATTTTACATCTTAATAGGAGTGTGAACTATGTTGCATATAAGAAGAGCTAAATCAGTCTGTGCTCTTTCAATCAAATTTAACACTTGTCATTTCTCATGCAGCTAGCCCTTTTCTCAATGTGTCCTTACCAAAAAGTTACCCTGTGAAGCAAAAGCATATGAAAGTTAGCAAAAAGATCAGTGCTGCTGCTGTTGCAACACCAACAACAACAACTGAGAAAATTCAAGAGTATGAATTCCCCTTCTTGATGATACCATTTACTATTTTTGCTTTTTTTCACATCACAAATTTAGTATTATACATATTGGAAAGTAAATAGTGAAAGGGTGGTGGAGATGGGGCTCAAGTTATGTAAATAAAAGTTAGTTTTGGATAAACTTATTACAAAAGCATCATCTATTATTATGTTTGCAGGTACAAGCTTCCTTCATGGGCTCAGTTTGAAATGGGGAGGGCTCCTGTCTATTGGAAAACAATGAATGGCCTCCCTCCTACTTCAGTAAGTGTAATGTTGAGTTAATTGATTGCAAGATACTTAATTCATTAACTTTTAGCTATGAGGCTTGACATGTCCGTATCGAACACATGTATCGAACACTGATACTCGTACGACACTCGTAAGATACTTATCGGAAAAGTGTTCAATTCAAAAAATATTTATTGGTTTTTTGACAATCCTAGTTCTAACACAATTTTAAAAAGAATAAATACATTAATTTTCTAAAAACTCAAACTTACTGTATAAATTTTTATTATGATTATAAAAATAAGGAATAAATCCTTTTGAACTAGCCATGGAAAATATCTTTCTGCTAAAAAAAAAACTGAAACATATTTGTGCACATAAATTTTTATTATCAATTTATATAATTCATAATTATATAATATATAATTTTGTGTCTCTGTATCCTACATTTTAAAAATTATACGTATCTTTGTGTTTGTATTTATGTTGTCAGTGTTTATGCTACATAGTCTTTTAGTAATGTTTTTTACAAATTTTGGCAGGGAGAAAAGGTAAAGCTTTTGTATAATCCAGCAGCAACTCAACTTGTCCCTAGTGAAGAATTTGGAATTGCTTTTAATGGTAATGTTTGTGATGATTGGCATTGATCAGCAATATGTTTGAGAAAGTAATTTTGCTTAATCTAAAGTTGTAAGGAATAATTGAATATACTGTTTTCTTAGATTGTGGAGGTTTATATGTCACACTTGTTGGTTTTTCTAGTCATGTTCTTTTCCAACTGAGTAGTAACATTTCATCCATTCAGGAGGTTTTAATCAGCCAATTATGTGTGGTGGTGAGCCAAGGGCTATGCTTAGAAAAAATAGAGGCAAAGCTGATGCCCCAATATATACCATTCAGATATGCATTCCAAAGCATGGTAATATGGCACTCTTGTTTCTAACTATACTTTGCATGCAGACAAAAACATTCAATGTTATCTTGTTTTTACATCTCTTTTTTGTGCAGCTCTGAACTTGATCTTCTCCTTTACAAATGGAGTAGACTGGGATGGCCCTTATAGACTGCAATTTGAAGTTCCCAAGGCTTTGAAGAACAAGCCAATTGAGTTTTTTAATAGGGTAAGGACACAACTTTTCTCTCTGAATCAACTTCCTCTGGTTTCATACTCCACTCATGTTAGCTTTATGATCAGACTCCCAATATATCTTTGGAAGAAGTAAGACATAATGGAAGGTCCATATATGTCTGATAATCTCAGATTTGATTTAAAATTACAAAACCTTTCATGCTAAAAGAAGTTGGTGCCAATACTAGAGTTATGTGCATGACAAAATCACAATACTAGAGAAGTATATTTGGGGTTGTGAGAATTTAGTACATTTATTTTGACACTAAGGAGTTGTTAAAGAAACGAAAAATGTTATTTTCACAACAACACTGGTTTATAACTGTAGTTTGATCAATACAATTTCAAAAATTGTTCCATTTCAGCAAAAAATGTATTTACCTTTATATGTTATAACCTGATACATGGTTTTCAAAGTATCAGCACTTCTTTAGTTAACTTTAGTTAACTTGACTTTGAATTGGGTGTACTGTTATTATGTGATAGGGGTTGGCAGATGAACTGAGTAAAGAAGGAGCATGTGAGAAGGCCATATTTCCAGACACAAACACAGTTGTATCCAGATGTGCTATGATTGGCAATTTATCAAAAGAAGGGGTGAGAACATTCTTCCATTTTTTTCACTGTCTTCACTCCTTAAAATGGTTCTTTTGCTTGGAACACTTTCAGTTTCTTAATGATGAATGAAAACATTCATGCAGGGAGATCGCTGCGATCTGAATCTTGTTTTAGGATGCACAGATCCTAGTTCTCACCTCTACAATCCTCTAGCCAATGTAGATGATGGAACATGTCCAATTGATTTGGATTCTGAGTCTGAGGATTAGCACTATACTTTTCATAAATATTCATTTGGATCATACTTTATGTTAGTTTTAAGTACATAGATAGTGCATATTGTATATAAATTTCACTCTTGAAAAAACTATGGTTTTATCAAAACATCTTCACTCTCTCTCTCTTAGTCAAGCTGAAAGTTTAATTTGTGTGAGAAAAGTATACATAATATTAACAAACTACAGTTTCCATACTTGATAATAAATATTCATTCAATTTCATAATCACTGTATAAGAGTTTTGAAGTTTGGATTTGTTGTTAGAATGATTAATCTTACAGTGACGTGTGCATTTCATATCTATTTTTTTTTACCTTAAGATATAAATTATCTTGATATAGCTTAACTTTGTTAGCCTTTTGAGATTTAAAATTATTCATTAGAGTTTTATAATGAAATAATTCTAACATCTCATACTCAATAGATAACATAATCAATCCATTAAATTTATCTGATAGCATAATTGATTTTAAATATGATTTAATCAATTTAAATTATGAAAAATTTATTTTAGCGATCACAATAATTACAGCTAATGTTAAACAATATTATATGTGATTAAATATATTTTTCGTCTCTCTACATTTCTTTTCGTCTTGATACTATAACACGAATTTGATTTTCATTCCTATCCAATTAATTATAATATGAAAATGATTAAAATAAATTCTTATGTATAATGGATATCAATTTGCAATAAAAAAACAACAAACTTTTTAAAACAAACTAACAACCATTTCACATTAAAAAAATCATTTTAATCATTTCAATATAGCAAGTTTATGGATGTTATAAAGTTTGAACAATAAGAAGAAAACTAATTTCGTATTATAATACAAGGATAAAAAAAACTAATTTCGTATTATAATACAAGGATAAAAAATATATTTAACCTTATAACTAAGTATAGATTTGAAAAACTTATTCTTTGTATATAAAGTTTAATATTTTAAACTCTAATGTGGAATTGATAGGAATACTCAAATTAAAAAAAAATCAAAATATGCCAGATGAAGACAAACTAAAATGTAAAATATTAAAGTCAGAGTCTTTTAATTCCTTTCATGCTTCCATCACTCCATGGAATTATTCAAAAGCAGCCTTATATGATTCTTCTGACTTTGCTGGCCAAACCAATCAAAAGAAAACTTGCATATACAAATAACCACTACATTCAAATTCAAATCAAACTTTAACACAACCAAAGTACACAATCTTAAATCTGATGTAATAATCAAAACTTAATTCCTTTAATCATTGAATCATGGCAAGAGAATTCCAACTTACACGGCAATAAGAAAAAGAGACTCAGTACACTGTAATTAAGACTACTCCTACTGTGATACTCCCTCCTACAGTATCATTCTTTCATCTTTTCTTTTCTTTTCTACAATCCAAACTCTCACCCTTTTGTGTACTTTCCCATGACCCTTTTGTTAAACTCCTTTTTAGCAAATTATGCACACTGTTCAGGAAATCAAATCGTGCTTTGTGGTGAGAGCAGTTTTCCTTTTGCTGTCTTCGTACTTGGCAGCTAAAGAATCAAAAAGAAGTCCAGCACCAACCCCTACGGCCAAATCAATAGTGTAATGGCCTCTGGTACCCAGCAACCTCACAGCTTGCAAAACATTCAGCACATCAAAAGTCCATGCTAGTTCCCTCCTCTGCATCCTTCTCATGTCCAATGAAGCAATCACAGACCCTGCAACGTGCCCCGAGAAAAACAAGAAAAAAGACACGTTTCCAACAGGGAAGTCCGCACCAGAACCCAGAAATTCCTATTCACCATCAAAATTACATAAAACAACCAATTAAAACAAGTTTCAATGATCAAAAGCAAAATATTCTTCATGTGTTTTCTTTTTTTGCTGAATCTCCTCTTGTTCTGACAAGTGTTTAATCACCACCTGTTATTTCTCAAACCAAAGAAATTTCTGAAATTATAAATTTCATCTAGATTTCTAAACTTAAACACCAACTGTTATTTCAATCTTTATACATACATTAATATTACTCTTCTAAGTTTCGACCTGCATAATTACCAGACTGCAGTTATTATGAAAACCTTCTTTTTCTCTGGTTTTTTCAAAGACTTGAATGAAATAACAATGTCTAACACTTTTAGGACAAGATAGATAATATAGTAATGAACCCTTTTGGTGACATCCTCCTAAGTTAGAATCAATATAAAACGTTGATTCTAATGACAAAAACAACACCAAATTATTTGAATTGAGAAAACTTGATACCATTTTTTAGTGATGTTCCCTGATCAAGCTTAGAATTAGTCACACAAACATTCATTAATTAGGCAAAATATCAAGTAAAAACTTAGATTCGAAAACAGAGAAAACTATAACCAAAAATTTGTGTCTAAGCTTTGTTTTTGTAGAAACTGAATGATCGATCACCTGAGGCAACGGGAGCTGGGTGGAATACCCCAAAATCCCACGAAACGTGAACATGAACAGTGTTGAAATGGTGGCTCTGGGGCGTCCTTCAATCAGCCACGTCCACAAGATATAAGTCGTTTGCATTCCGACAAACACCTACGCATCTCAAAAGCCATCAATGCAAAGAATAGAAAAATTAAACAAAAAACGCCGCAAGATCAGATTTTGAGTCCAACCCATTTGCATTTCCTCAAACAATTCGATTCCGCAACTACCCACAAGAAAAATCCGAAACAAAAAAGAAAGAACCCCGTCGATTCAGATCTGGGAAAGCGTAAACGACGTACCGTGTTGAGCGCGGCGAAGAGCGTGTTGAGGTGCGGCGACGCCTCGAGGATCGCGTGGAGGTGGCGCGTGGCGATGAAGCCCAAGTCGAAGGGCGGCGACGACGGCGGAACCATGAGGAGCGTGTACTCCACGCCCATGAAAAAAAGGAGCCCCAATGCAAACAAACATGGCATCCAATGGTGCGTGGCCACGTGGACAGCATCGGCCACGGTCCATTTCATGAAGGAAGCGTCGGAATAGTGCGTAGAAGCGGCTTTGGCCACCATGGCGCCGTTTGCCACCTTAACGCCGTTAGCTGGAAGCGTGTGGTTTTTGCCCCTGCGCTTGACGGAGGAGTTACCGGCGCCGTTCATGACCGTTGGAGATAGCTTTTTGGAGTGTGAAAGTCATAACGTGGGAATGATATAAAAACCACAGAATACGGAGTGGTGACGGAGTTTCCTAGGTTTGGCTAAGGTTAGATTTTCTTTCTCACCTTCCACTTCCAAAGTTTTCTTTTTTGCTATTTTTCTTTTTTAAAAATTAAAACTTCATGGTAGTGATTGGTGCTGCATGTGATTTTTTATGCCTTTTTGGTTTTTGTGGTCACAAGTTGCTTCCTTCCTTGCACCAATTGGTCTGAGGAACACGTTGAAGGTTTGTTCTGTTTTTTTGACATAGTTTTATTTTGTGCTCTGTTCTTAATTTAGTCAAATAATCTTATTTCTGAGGAATGTGATTATCTAATTCAGTTATACATGGCAGAAGCTGTCAACTGCTATAACTAACTGCAATTTTCTATTAATTTTATTTTACAAAACGAAGGCAACAAGTCCAAATATGAAGACAAAGAAAATTTGTCTTGTTCTTCGTTTTAAGGATGCGGATTGGGCTCAAGCACATTACTCACAGGTAGTTTCTCTTGGTTTGCATTACAACACAAAGATTTACATAATTGGTTACATTCTGTTCGGGTCCACACCGATACCGATACCGATACGATTAAAATTATTATGTTTAAATTGATGATTAATCTCGATGATCAAGTACTAATAATACATTTATAATACATTTTTAATCATGGTCCAAATTTTTAATTTAGCCCAATAACAAATGGTTCATGATAATCATATAAATGTACACAAATTTCAATAATCAAGTACGTCATTCTACGGTACTAATAGCACCGAGTGTCGAACACCGAACTCTTACTTGAGCGTTTGAGTGTTTTTTACAGATATCATCCAAATTTAGAATTCACAAAGACAAATAGTAAAGAAGTAAGAAGAGTATGTTCTTTTGGTTCCACCGTTTCATTAACACAACTAACTAACTTTTTGTTGTTGTGGTAGAAAAACTAATGTGTTTTTCACCATGAGTATGATATATAATATACCTATATTTAGTTAAGATATCAAGGTTTAGTGAATAGTGGTTAATTTGGTATTGGTAAAATAATATCTATAATTAAAATATAGAGAAATGTAACATTATAATTTAATATTAAAGATTAAAAATAGCATATTTTATAAGTTTTCAACATTCTAAATACATATAAAAGTCATGTGTCGTCTTATTCAGGTTTATGGTTTAACCATAAATAATAATAATTATAGTGTTGCTTCATTATTTACTTTTTTACTTTCAAGGAGAGAAAAAAAAATAAAAGAAACATCTAAATAATAGTTTTGAAAAAATCGTTGAACCATTACATGATAAACTTTTACATACTTGCTATTTATACTAGTATGTTTGTTTTAACTAACGCCAACATGGTTTTCCTTAAAACAATTAATATAAGATAGTTTACACAAATTTTGAGAGTGTCCTTTTTATTTTTCTTATCTTTTGTTTATATTTATTACTAATTTTTTAGTAAGTTTTATAAAATTTAAGAAAGGCAGTTTCTTCCTGCACATTTTTCTTCCTGCACCCCCACAAGGTTGTGCAAAGACAAAACTGTCCTATATAAAATTGTATATTTATTTTTTTGCATTCCGGATTATGAAATATGGTAAATTTTCAGATTGGCGCTTCTGGTAAAATTTCAGATTGACGCGTCCGGTAATCTTCCGGATTGGTGTTTTCCGGTAGTACATGAATGACAATGTTAATCCAAAATAAAAAAATGCAGAACATCCATAATTGAAAAAACCATTATGGATCCGCCAATCCGTAGTTTAAAATATGTCCGGATTCAGAAATTCATAATTGAAAAAAATCATTCCATATCTACCAATCCGTAATAGAAATTAGACTTATGGATTCAACAATCTGGAAATCAACAATTTATGCAAACTTTGCTTCTGGAACACCCCCTTATCCAAAAAGCAACATGATTCACTTTCGGATTGTTGAATCCGTAACACACTCTTAGATCCCGAATTCAAATAACAGGTGAAGGTCAATTTCGGAATTTAAAAAATTGTGGGGATGCAGGAAGAAAAATGTAGGGGTGCAGTAAGAAACTGCCTTTAAGAAAAGGGGCCAAAGCCCAATAACTAAAGGCCCAACAACCCAATGACGTGTGAAATTTGTTAGTAAGTATTACTGGTGTGAAATTTGACATAGTCAATGACATGTTTTCATTTTTTTTTTTTTGTAGAGCCACTGTTTTAACTTGAAATGGATAAATATATTTGGATTGGTGTGAATAATTTTTGTTTGAGTTGTGTATTAAATATCTGTGTATATTGATAATTAATAATGATAGTTTAGTTTTTTTATTTTATATATTTATCTTTTTCTCATATTTTTTTTTCTTTTGTATTATCTAATTTAGGAGAATATTTCATTATTAATAATAATTTTTTGTGAATTGTTATATATCAAGATTCTTTTATGAACGACACTTCAAAAAGCTCAATAAGTGATTATTGTTAATAATTTTTTTGTTAAAAGCTCACTTTCAGTATAACTTTAATAATTTAGTTTGAAAAAGAAACCACAACATCAAATCCACTTTAAAATCAAAAATTCATTTATGGTATCTAGTTAGAAAAGAATAATATATATATATAATAAATAAAATAAGGTAGAAAGAGGAAAAAAATATTAAATGTTAATTAAATAATTTAAAACTTTGAAGGACTCAAATACAATTTTCATCCAACATTTATATATTCTTATATTTTTATCAATGTCATCTATATTTAGGGATGAAAAATAAATTCATCCTAAAGTTATTCTTCAAACTCTTCTGATTTTGACAGAAAATTTTTGTATTGATTGGATACGAGTATGTGTATGAACAATATCTGATTTTTTAAAATTAGATATGATAATCCGAATAGGTATGTACGCATTCGTCTCATCCCTATTCCTATTTCCATGCTCATATCTATACCATCTTAAATTAGTAAAATACTTTTAATTTATTAGATAATTAGTCTAAAAAACTTATAGTAACTTTTATTTGGTCTTTAGTTTTGCAACTTATTATAATACGTCGCGACTCTTAACTCATGGGTTAAACTACATATTTATGGGCTCGACAAACTATTGCTAGAATAGACCCAGATACCATATTAGAAAGTAGATTTTAAGTCTAAAAACCGACTTGTAAGATGAGATTTTACACTTACTTGTATACTATAAACTGAATTTATCTTTAATCGATACGAGATCTCCAACACATATATTTCTTTCTTGCTATTCTAATCTTTTATAAAAAATTATTTAATTATATACTCATTTTCTCACAAAAATATATATGACAAAAATTTCATGAGAAAAAAAAAAGATGAAAATAATTTTTTACTTCAAAGATACTCAAATTTGTCTAAACAGCTGCCTTGATATCCTTGGTGCCCTTGTGCAGTGTACCTACAAATCCCAACTCACTTAAAAACTCACATGAATTTGGTTAGTTTCTTAATGTATCCTCGTAGGAATCTTTATGAACAACAACTCCATTTTTACACTAATTTCCTAAAATGATGAAAAATGTTACAATCTCTACCCTAATTGCCAATTTTTGTGACAAAAAATTACATCAAAAGGAATTCTCTTGGATAAAAAAAATATTTCAAAGACGAAAAAGGAAGCTCAAAAGTGTAATTTCACAAAATTTATTTATATGCAATATAAACTACTTTTAAATAATTATTAATTAGCCTGTTTGAACATAAATTATTTATTTTAAAAAATAACATGAGAAAAATATTACATCAAAACAAATCTCATAAAACCAACTCAGACTCTTCTATTTAAAACTTGTATTTGTCTTTAATAACTGCCCCCTCTCTACCCATAATAACTAAACCATTTAAGTGTTTCACCTATATTGAGTAATAAGATATAAATGCTATAATCTTTTTTAGCAAAAATTTGATAAGTAAGATAAAGGAATCTGCATGGTCGATACCAAATTCAGAAAAAAAAATGCATTGATATATTTGGATACATTAAGTTGTAATTAGAAAGTTTTTTTAAACAAAAATTCAAACTCAAGTCGATTCAGATAATATCATTTTTTTCGTGATTTCAACAGACGACGTTAATGTTCTGACTTCAAGTTCGTTAAGATAGCATCACTAGAATCAATCATTGCATCTAAGATATTGTTTGCTTTTGAGTTTTAGAATCAATCACTGTATCTAAGATATTGTCTGCTTTGGAGTTTTTGAGTTCCGTTATCCTTAAAAAGCGTTTCGATAAATTAAGTGAGAAAGGTGTATTTAAACTGCATTTACATTTACTCCTATCAAATTATATTTTGACGGTAAAAAAAAATAAATTAATGTATGAAACTATGTGATAAGAAAAAATTTATTCCATAACGTTTTCGGTGTTTTTTTCTTTTAAATACGGTAATTTTAATTTGATATTTTTTGAAATAGACAAAAATAATTTTGCTTTAAAGTTGGAAAAGTTGTAGATGTTGAGCACAATTTTAGTAAAATTTAATATAACGTAAGTCAAATAAAATTACATTATTTATGAGAAAAAAATCGTTTTCATAGAAAGAAAATAATGTATTATGTGTTCTAACATATCCTCTCTTATATTATATTTTATGTTGGATGCCAAAATTACAAAATAATGAGAAAAAAATCTTCACTTATGATCGAGTATAAATAACTAATCCTAATTCAATTAATTAATTTTGTAATTAACTGCACTAATACAAGTCTCTCCATGATCAATATTGACACTTCAGTGATTTTAAACATTTTTTTTTCGTATGTATCATTCCGTAAAAGTTTTTTCATTTTTTTTTTTGTTTTTGTGGAAGGTAATTTGATATTTTATAAACTAAGAATATTAAATAATTACAAATTCACAAGCCAAGGAATTAAAAAAATAGTAAGACGGTTTTGGATTAAATAACTATTGATAAATTAAATTACATTATTTAATCAATAAATAATTTAAACTACATTAAATTATTTAATCTAGAAATGAATGTCATATTTGATAAAAATAACTATTTATTTCATTAAATAATTTAACAGCAGAAACGTGATACATTTCTTTTGTTCCAAAACAACTTACAGAAGTTAAATTCTTTCATGAAAACAATTTCGAGAGAAAATTAGTTAAAAAATATATCGAAAAATATAGTTTTATGAAAATGTTATTTTTAAAACACAAACTAGATAAGAGAACTATAACTTTCCCAACTCCGAAATTATTATAATAGATCAAAATTAAATGCATTTCTGATAAGATGAAATTTTAATTATTGTAAGATCTTTTTATACCATTTTAATTTTCTCTTTTACATATAAAAAAAGAAATAATATAAATATATATTATTGTTTGTCTATTTATTTGGTATATAATTATTTTTGTCTATTTAAACAACAGATCCTTTTTTCATTTATTTCTATTTCTGTTTCTTTTACTTTTTTTTTGGTCACAACCTTCTTTTTTGGGTTTTGTAGGTTAAGATTGTCATTTATTTTTAAATTAATTTTTTTAAAAAACATAATACAACCTACTATAAATTCTAATATTATTATTTTTTTAAAAATTATAACTTCTAATATATTATTTTATATTATATAATAAGTCATCATCATTTTTCCAAAAGACAATTAAAATAATGTTAAAGAGAAATGTGGGTCCCACACATATTTTGTTTTGTTTAATAATTAAAAAACAATAACTTTTCCAACAGCTGGAGTTCAGTGTGACAAGGTCTGAGAGGAGTAACTGCCCTTAACTTCCCTTAAACAGAAGAAGCTCTGTTCTTTTCTGTTACCACTTTCTTTTGAGTTTCTCTGAACATCACCTTTTGCATTGCTTCTTCCTCCTCCTCTTTCTCTTTTTTTCTCTTTGTTTCATGCAACACATGTTTGTTCATCTACCTTCACTCTGAGAACTGAATATCCATCCTAAGAAACAAAGTCCGAGGTTAAAGGAACACAAGGACAGCTTCAACACACCTTTTGGGTTGGTGGGTCGGTTTCAAGTTTTTATTTTGTTCACATTTTCTGGGTTTGTTTTGCAAAGCAGAGAGAAGGGAGAAGGTGGGTAGGGCTCATTGGTGAAAAGGTTATGGCTTTTTGGTTTTGTTGCGGAAAAGTTTCGAACCGGTATGAGAGTAATTCATGAATCTTGTTTAACTGTTTTTCTTGCTCTGTTGTTGTTTTTTTGGATCAAATTAGATGTTTGTTTGATTTCAGTTCTTGTGTTTAATTTTGAAGAAAATAATGAATGTTAGATATTTTTCATTGTGCAATCTTGACTCTTGTTGATTAAGAAGGATCAATTGAGGGTTAGTTAAGTTTTTTAGGTAGAACTCAGGCAAAATTAGTAGAGAAGATTTTAACTGCTCTGAGCATACAAGGTGTATGTTTCATTGATCCTACACTGGCACAGTTCTTTAAGTGCATCTTTTATCTTCAAACTTTGGTCTCAGTTATGCCTTTTCATTTTATTTTCTACCCAATAGATGTTTGATACTAGAGTCTTGTTCGTGCAGGGCAAGGCGAGGGAAAGAACAACCCACATGGCGGGTGTTTTCTTTGAAGGAATTACACTCTGCTACGAACAATTTCAACTATGACAACAAGCTTGGAGAAGGATGCTTTGGCAGTGTGTACTGGGGCCAACTTTGGGATGGATCGCAAGTATGACTATGCTATGAATTTTATTCATTTACTTATTGCTGTTGTTATTGATGCTGTTGTATCAAATCTGCTGCATTCTGTGCCTTCTATGATTGTTCTTGCTCATTTTAGCCACGAATAGGGTGATGATCTTGTGTTAGAGTGTACCACTAAAAGTTATTCGTATCTGGAAGACTTGCACAATATACTGCATTCATGCATTGGAAAACCATAATGTTCTCTATAGTTAGTGAATGAGCCCAAGTAGTATGATACCTTGATGTTGATAAGAATTTTAATATTCAGTTATTCATTCTTATTCTTAGCAATAGCATTGAACTAGAATGGAAAAAGGTTGTATATTAATCAAGAGAGTGAAATTGTTTTACCTTCCTTAATGGATTTGTATTTAGACTAGTGGGATTTGGTTTTATCTAGTGACGTGATTTCTAAAGAATATATGATCAGAAGTTTCAGGGGTTAATGCTGCATAAACCTCTATTCAAAACCTTTTATCTAGCGCTTGAGAATTGAAGCTACTGTAATATGCTGATGACAAGCAAATACCACGGATGTATATTATATAAACACTTTATTGTTTGAAAAATCTTGTCATTTCAGATCGTGGTGAAAAGATTGAAAGTTTGGAGCAACATAGATGAGACAGAATTTACAGTTGAACTTGAAATCTTGGCAAGAATACGACACAAGAATCTTCTCAGTTTTCGTGGCTTCTGTGCTGAAGGACAGGAACGGTTAATTGTGTATGAATATATGCATAATCTGAGTCTCCACTCTCATCTTCATGGACACCATTCATTCGAAAGCCCTCTCGATTGGAATCGTCGGATGAAAATAGCAATTGGTTCTGCTGAAGGAATTGTGTGAGTACTAACCTTACTTTTCTTATGAACTTCTTCCACCAATAAGGCTCGCACACTAATCTTGAATGACGTGTCCATGTCAGACATATGTATCGAACACCGACACTCGTACGGCATTCGTAAAACACGTATCGGTGAAATGTCAAATTCAACAAATATTTGTTAGATTTCTATCACGGTTCTAACACAATTTTAAAAAAGATAAATACATCAATTTTCTAAAAACTCAAATTATGATTATAAAAATAAGGAACAAATCTTTTTGAACCAGCTACGAAAACATCTTTCTGCTAAACAAAAAATCTGAAACATACTTGTTCACATAAAGTTTCAATTTATATAATTTATAATTATATAATATATAGATCTATAGTATGCTACATTTTAGATATTATACGTATTTCTGTGTTCGTATCCTGTCGTATCAATGTCCTCAGTGTATGTGCTACGTAGTCTTCCATAACCGTTTATTATCCATAAATCTTATTACTTTCAGGTACCTTCACCACCAAGCAACACCACGTATCATCCACAGGGATATTAAATCAAGCAATGTGTTGCTGGATTCTGATTTCCGGGCCAAGGTTGCTGATTTTGGGTTTGCCAGGTTGATCCCTGATGGGGCAACACATGTGATGACTACAAAAGTTAAGGGAACTCTTGGCTACCTTGCACCAGAATATGCTATGTTAGGTAAAGCATATGAGAGTTGTGATGTCTACAGTTTTGGTGTTCTCCTTCTAGAACTCGCCAGTGGCAGAAGACCTACAGAAAAGCTTAGTTCCACAGTGAGGCAATCAATAGTTGATTGGGCATTGCCATTGGTTTGTGAGAAGAAATTTGGTGAAATTGCTGATCCAAGACTGAATGGTAACTATGTGGAGGCAGAGCTTAAAAGGGTTGTTTTAGTTGCACTTATGTCTGCTCAGGATCTTCCTGAGAAGAGACCAACCATGCTTGATGTGGTAGAGCTACTCAAGGGAGAGTCTAAGGACAAATTTTCTCATATAGAGAACAGTGAAATGTTCAGAAACCCTCTAGATGCAGAAACCAATGATGGAACATCAGAGACTGAAGACAGTTTCGACTATATCTCAGAAGAAAAAGAGTTAGAACGTCCATTGAGAGAGAATGCTGAACTATGAACTATGGCTGTGATTCTGTGAAGGCTTTTATATTGTTTTGGTATTGTTGCAATTTTGCAAGTCAACACTCAGAGCCCTTTTTTAGCTTAGCTTGGGTGTGTTTGCTGCATGAGTGTGGTTGTGTGAATGCTGGGGGTTTATCCGTTTGTGTAGTGTTTTATTCCCCTTTGGTTACCATCTGATATCACCATCGTGTTTCATTCACCATTGTTACCATGCAATATTGCTTTTATATTTTGGTGAACAGTGCCATATTAGAAATTGTCAAATATTTTCTTCTAAAACCTTCAGCTTCACTCTTTTCACAACTGTGATGACTGACATCATATTGAAAAGTATAAAAGAATAGTTTTTGACAAAATACATACAAACTACAATGCATTCAAAATTAGAGTTTGTCCTAACTGAGAGATGGAGCATTATCTTCTAAGATATTAGAAGTGAAATTATTCCAAATATGATGCCTGTTACAATCTAATACAATCATTAGAGATAATTGTATAGTAAGGTTAAGTGTATCCATTAACATCGTTTGATTGAATAGTCCTATGAGATAGTTCCAACAAACATCCTTTAACACAAGAGAAGATGATTCGAAGGTTGACTCGAAAATCCACCTTAATCTGGACTCAAATCTTAAAAGTTCATCACAATCTTATAAATAGACACACTAAACAAGATAAAGATACGGATTAAACCGTATTTATTACTTCCAACTACCTCATAATTTCTATGTATCCTCAATGTTTCATAACAACACTATTTGTTAGTCTATTAGTATCATTATCATAATCATTGTTGTTGTCTTTATAGCTTGCATGTGGTGACTTTAACTACCTATCTTTAATAGACTCATAATAATATGAGAACTCACCATTAATGTCTTCCCTGTCATCATCCCTTTCACAAGTGTGTCCCCTTTTGGACAAATTCTACAACAGGCTCTTGAATAGGTTCATCAACAGCTACTGCAACATGTTTTACAACATTCTCTCTTTTCTAGCAATTTTTTTTCTTGCTCATTACTTTTGTAACAACTTCTTCGTGTTGACCATGTTCATGTGTCTGCAACAGGTTGTTTATCATCTTGTTCGTCCTCATCGTTACTTTAAATATAGTTGGTAAATGATGTTTAACATCAACAAGGTTGTTTCTGACCAATATTCTTCCATGGTGTTACAAAAAAATATGTTGTTATTAACATTCCACAGATAAAATACACTTAGATTAAGAAAAACAGATATCTAAATGCATGGTTTTATTGTATAAAGACTTAATAGTTCAATACAATAATATTTTATTATTTATTCAGCATATTTTATTTCAAAAGGACTCTATATTTCTTTTATAATGATTAGTTCACTTATGTGAAGTGATTGTTTTCTTGAAAATGTTTTTATCTTGTGCTTGTTACTGAAATGTCTATTATGATTTCACTCCTCATATTATAATAAAGATATATATATATATATAAAATAAAAAATACTACATGTTATTATTAATAATGTAATATTTTAATTTAAAAATATAAATAATATCAATAATTTTAATTAAAAATGTTGCGTTCATAAAATTTAAAATTATAACCACGATCTAAATTTATATTTGGAGAAATTTGATCAAGTTGAATCTAAAACATTTAAATATGATGAAGTTATTTGGATTAAATTTAATTTGAAAACAATATCTGGGATGAATTCTAATGCTTTATTTGAATTAGATGATGTAAAGTGAAAGTATTAATAAAGAGAAAAAAATAAATAAAATAAATCATAAAGAATAAAGTTTTTTGAATTAAAAAAACAAACAAAATATATTTATTTATTACTAAAATTAATATTATTATTTTAGTTACAATAAAAAATATATTAATTACATGCTCTCGTCAAATATGAATATAAATATTTATTAATAAATGAGATTCTCTTTTAATACTTTTTTGAAATGTAAAAAATCTTATTTAACTGTTCTTTTAAACTCAAATAACGATTTACAATAAAAAAAATCACCTATATAACAAAAAAAAGCTATCTACAGTACATTTTTAATTTTTAATAATTTAATAATACTTCTTATTTTAATAATTATTATAATAAATTTTTTATCTTTTGGGAGAAATAAATAAAGCGCAAGTGTAAGGATTCTATTGGTGCGTATTAAAGTGTTATAATACACGAGTTAGTTAAGGATTTTATACTATTAGTAATTATAAGAACTTTTTTTCTTAAAGATATGAAATTATTTTTAATTTTTACACAATATTAAAAAAGTAGCAAAATATTCTTAAAGAAGTTACACGTTAATTTTTTTTTTCCGGAAAAGGAAATCGAAGCAAGTGAGGTAAAACTTTAATACTCATAAAATAATAGCAATACGAACTGTTAGATAGATAGTAAAAATTAAAAAAAATAAATTTAATGCTCCTCACAACATTTATGATAATAATTAAAAACTAATTTAAAATATTAATTTATGTGATTCAAATAAATTTATTCTTTACTTTTTATTCTTATAATAAAAAATTATACAATAAATTTAAATTTTTAAAAATTAATATATTTTTTATTTTTAAAATTGTGTTAGAACTATAGTAGTGTCATACTCGATATAACAAACATACCATTTAAGATACCCGATACAGACACACCATTTAAAATACTCGATACCACAGACACATCATTTAAGAGACGTGTCGAAATTTTATATATATATATATATATATATTTTAATAAAATGACATCATCTTAAATTTTTCTAAGTTAAACACATTTGAATTTTATATACAATTTTGAAGGTTTTGGTTTTATAGGGAGAATTTCCGACAAAGGAAAAGCTGGTACCCGACGCGCTGGTAAGCACGTGGAAGTTCCGTCTCCTCTATGGCATAGCACTATAAATAGTTCTCTCAATTTCTACACTTTTCCTCTTCCAGGAACAGCGCAGAACCTAACCCTCACGAAAACCCTTCGATTCTGATAACTCTCGTTCTTCCCAAACCCTAACCCCAATTCGTTCGGATTGAATTGGAGGCGATCGTCAAAGGATTGTTTGAAATTGGTAGCGTTTGCGTTGAAGAACGATGTCTGCTGCTGTGTGCGGAACCAAGAGATCCTTCTTCGAAGACCTTCCTCCGTCTCCGCCACTCTCCAAGAGGCTCCGCTGTTCCTCTTCGCCGATTCGCTTCCCTCCCCTCTCTCTCATCGACCAACTTCGCCCGCTCTTTCCCCACATGGACGACCTGGTATCTGTTGATTTCTTTCTCGCTTTTGCTTTTACGTGTGTTTGAATCTACTCACGGTTACACTTTACTGTTTCGCGAATTTCTTAAACCCTGTAGTTTATGGTTTTGTTGCTAGGTTAGAATTGTAGCTTATCTTCTTGGGCTTATTGTTGTTATCTGTTACCGTGTTTGGTTTTCCTTTCGTTTTTCTTGTGCTGCAAAATAATTAAAGAATGTAATTTTGGCTTGAATCGAGATAGGGGATTTCCGCCTTTGGTTTTGTGTTCACACTTGAACTCAGTAGCTGTACTGACCTGGATTGGTCATACGCATTTAACGAACATGTTAATCAATATCCGATTTACTGGTTTGAGGTTATCGACAAAAAGATTTGTGCAAGTCTCTTTGTTTCTTTTTGTCGAAACGCCCCTCATTTTTTCTTATGAGTTTTGGGGGTATCCCTATTCATTTACCATGTTTCCCATTTTCTGGGGTGTTATGAATGCTGTCACGTGCGAGGGAGAGGAAGAGGTAATGCCAGCTGTGCACCAATTAGGTGCCATGGGCGGTCTAGAATATCATAATTAGGTCTGGAATATCGTAATTGGGGCTAGAAGTATCATACTTGGGCCCAGAGTGTCATAATGGAGCCTGAAGGCCCATCGCTGACTGACTATCTGAGGTCTTAGTGCCTCTCAATTGTTAGTGTTACTGGGGGAGTGGTCATAGTAAATGGTCGCAAGCTGGCATTTGACTTTTGGCTAGCCGGTCCAATTTATGATGTTTAAGGTTGGTGTTAGTCAAAAGGTGTATGCTTGATATAGATGATTCTCTTCCTCATGTATATCTTATCGGTTGTTATTTTACCTTTCAGGTTCTTGAGAGGGTTCTTCAGGAGTGTGGGAATGATATAGATGCTGCCATCAAGAGGCTGAACGAGCTTTGCTTGGGAAATGCAGATGGAAATAGAAATGCTGAAGGATCGGATGTTATTGTTAATTTGGATGCAGGTATGGTTGGATTCCATGTGCAATTGAGTGCTTTGTAGACTAAACTTTTACGACAAAATTATGTTTCTGCATGCTCTATGATAGGATCGTTAACAGTTAGTTAATTGCATTTTGGTATTGTACCAGTGGACTTCTGTGCTAACCTTACTGGGGCTGTGGAAAGATAATGATATGAGTTGAATAAATTGCGAACAAGTTTTGGTAACAAAACTAATTGAGAAATTTACTTTTTTCTTTGTGAAACTCTGCAGGTCAATTGGAAGATAATGGAAATGCTTCTGTTCCCGAGGACCAGCCTACTTTGAACAACCACCTTCCTGTAGATGGAGCAGAGTGGATTGACTTTTTTGTTAGGGAAATGATGGTTGCTACTAGTGTTGATGATGCTAGAGCTCGCGCTGCAAGAATGCTGGAAGTTCTAGAGAAATCAATCAGTGAAAGAGCAAGGGCTGAGGCAACTGATGCACTTCAGAAGGTATTCATTGTAAAACCATTCAAGATTCATGTTGTCAACCAAACTCTGATGTCTTGCATGTCTGAGTGAATGTCTGTTTAGACGAACAGATCAATTGTGTGATGTATGCTATTGGCCAGGGATTGCTGAACTGAAGTAGCAGTTGGGTGATGTTGAGTGCTTTGAGATTGTTTGTTTGTGGATGAACTCTATTGTTGACTTAAGCGGAGGATGGTTCATTCTAATTCTTTCATTTTAATATTTTTACTTTGTTGTTTTGCGTAATGATTCTGTGATATTGTTTTAGTTTCACTAGCTTGTATACAAGGTTAAACAAGAAAATAAACATAATGGAGAACTAAGTGCTGGGTGGCAAGAAGTCAACAAGAAAATAACTTCACTGTATCAAAGAAGAGAATTCTGTGTTAGATGTATGGACTTATTTGACAAATTTAAAGGATGTTGAAGTTATGTACCTGTAGTAGAAAAAATAGTAGAATTTTGGCCCAGTGGGGTTTGGGTGTATGTGGAGAAGATATGTAGAAGCTCCAGGAAGGAGATTAGATCAAATATAGGTTAGTCTTGTTGTTAATAGAGGTAGACGGAGGTCAAGAAAAGTTATTGGCAAAACCATTAAGAAGGATTTAAAGGTCGTTTGTTTACATAATTGTTTATGACTAAGAGTAATATGACATTATTTCATTCGTGTAGCCAAACGTAGTAGGAAAAGGCTTGGTTTTTTGTTGCTTGTATGAGAAGATAAGTCTGGAGAGAGGCTGAAACTTTCTGTGCTTAGACAATCTGGTCTATATGGATCTTCTTTGAATAAACATGCAAAGTATGTTGTGGCTGATTTTCTACAATACTCTGTAGTTTGTTTTCATTTAGAAATATTGTGTAATTTTTTTAAAAATGAACTAGGAACTAGAAATATAATGCCTTTGCTGATAGCTTTTCTGATATTCTATATATTAGTATCTGGTGATTTAGGAATAAATCTATAGTGTTTCTTTCTGGTTCAGCTTGTATCTTAGTTGTTGTAAAAATGTTCTCATTTTCAGGAAAATTTGATGTTGAAAGAACAAATTGAAGCATTGATTAAGGAGAAAAATTCTTTCAAAAATGCTTTTAGAATCCAGCATGAACGATTTGCTGATTATGAGGTTAAGAACCAGGAGTTGCAGCATTTGAAGCAATTGGTGTCTCAATACCAGGAGCAGATTAGAACTCTCGAGGTTTGAATCAACTTTCCATCTTAATTGTTCACAGTCGCAGCTGATCATTTAGCTAAGGATTTAATCAGTATTATCTCATGATTTGGCCTTATTTTTTCACACTCTTTTGTTTTGGACACCTATAGATAGAAATGCATAGTTACCTTGTCATGTACTTCTCATTTGGGGTTGAGAGTCATTCTAGCAATCTGTTATTTATATATAGGTTTACAAGTGTTCTTCTCTCTTTGCCGTATTCTCAATTCGAGTTGGGTTGTGGAGGGGAGAGGGCAAATACCTAAATATTGCGTCTTACCGTAAGAAATTAGTTTACAAATTAAAATAGGTCCATTTTTAAATTCAGACAAACCGATTGGTGGGAAAGTGGTGGATGAAAAATCTGAAGTCCTAAATAAATTGTTACGTCCCACTAATAATTGCTTTTGTGCATATTGATGATTACTATGTCCATTGATTTGTTGACAGGTGAATAACTATGCTTTGGCAATGCATTTGAAGCAGGCTCAACAGAGCAACCCCTTTACAGGGAACTTCCCACCTGATATCTTCTAACGTGGTGAATGTCTATAACGTAATAATAGAGGCAGCAAATAGCTGCTTCAGGTTGACTAATTATGTCTTGCAATTTGTTTTCTTTCATATAAAGGTTAATGGTGCTGTAATCTGCTTTTACAGCTTCTGTTTGTGGTAGCATGATTTCTGCTTTTATAGTATCCTATCAACACAGTATAGAATCAACCACTATATTAATATTTTCAGTCAATCCTATCAGTATTATCGTTTCGAATTTATCTTTTTCAAGTTTTTGTCAGTAGGATTGAGACAATGTTCATTATATTAGACTGGAACAGTTGCATTATCATTTTCTTTTCCAAAATAAGTTTACTTATATTACATAACATATATTATGTAGTATAGATACATGATACAAATCTATATATTATATAATTATAAATTAATAATAAAGATTAAATCCAGTTTTTTTTAGTACAAAGATGTTTATATTAAAAATTTATATAGCAATTTAAGCTTTTAAAAAATTAATGTATTTTTTTAAAATTATGTTAAAATTGTACAAAAATTATTAAAAATTTAATTTAATATTTTAGTTATACGTGTCCAATACTTGATATAGACACATTATTTATTTAAGAAAGAGGAGTCTTTCTCGTACTAATCGGAATTAAAATTTATATACTTCGTACCAACCGAAAACTATACTGCATGACTTCTTAAACTAAACCATCTATCTATTGTTGAATTGTATAATTAATTGAAGAAGAAATGTTTTTCATAAAGTTATGCGATTTAAAGCAGAAAAATCTATGTTAAAAAAATATTATATAATTAAGAGGTTACATTATTTCAAATGACTGGAAGACAATGGAGTAATGTTTCTAAAACTAAATATAATATTTCAATTTCCAAAAAATTATATAGGATATTTTTTATTAGTATTTTTAATTAGTACACTTTATAGCTTGTTTCATTAACAATAATATATCATTATGTGTTTGAACATAGTGATATCAACATTTTTTTTTAAACCAATTCAATGCCATTAACAATTTTATTCAGTTTCCTTACCTTTTTTATTTCATTTATATATTATTTCTTCAATAAATGAGTTTGCAATAGACACGATACCTATTTAAAAAAAAAAGCTAGAATTAAAATTTAACTTCTAATCAAAGATATTGAGTCTTTATTTTCAAACTTATATGGTGTCTAAGCACTCTAATAGCTTATTCCTTGAATGATCTCTTCTTTATCCTTGTCCTCATCATCATTCTAGGTAAATGATGTTAAATGGTGTTGCTGTTCATTATGTTAAAATTGGAGGAAATGTGCAATAGAACCATTCAGGAAAACTAAAAGTGAAACTTTCCAGAAAGATGGTACTATAATAGTATTTAAATAATATTCCATACAAGCAAATTCGTCCCACCACTATCCTACATTGACAATTCAGACTTCCATACACTAAATATTTATAAGGGCAGTAGCAACACACAATTCTTCTAATTCTAATATATCTCCACAAGATGCAAAACAGCTTTTATCTAATCTCTTGCTTTAATCTTTTCATCCTTTGTTAAAATTTAGAGGTCAAACCCGTTTTAAAATTAATTTCATCAGTAGATTCTTTCTGTGAATACAAGATAGAGAATGCTCTAATGACCATCAAGGGTTGCCAAGGACTCGTTAAGGAGCCGTCGTGCTTCTTCTCTCCTCCTGCAATAACAAAAAAAAGTCAAACACCATTTTCGTCCCTACAAGATTAGGATTCGATAACATTTGTCCCACCAATAAATTACCAATCATCATATTTTTCAGGAAGGAATCGGTGTAAAAAAGAACTAATACAATAATATGAACACAGTAATTCCTTGATTCAAGGTTAAGGATGCCTCCAAAAGAAAGAAAACAATTAAACAGATAAATAACTGATAATTCGATAATTCTCCTCCGTTTTTTACTTACTCCTTACTATTCATGGTTTATATAGTAGATGAATTACTAAATCAGTGACAAATTAATAGATCGGTGTCTAGGTGGCATGTCTCCATAATAAACTAAGGAATCTAAATAATGAAAATGACTAAATTCGTCTCCTAACAAGTCTTCTTTCTCTCCTTATCATACAACTGATTCAATGTTTTGAAAGATCAAAATAGGATTTTACTCTGACAAGATTATAATAAATGTTTGTCCCAATCATGCATTAGTATTATATAAAAGAAAAATAGCTGCTCAATTTTCACCAAGGCAAAACTAGATAAGCAAGGAAAAAAAAGGTAGTAAGATATGCTAAACCATCTCCTACCCACAATTATAGTTCACTCCCTAATTTAAGCATTTCCCTCCTATCAACTTCCTTTGCACTGAGGATTTAAGCATTTAAACCCTTACAAATAGCCACAAATAATGTTAAGAAATTATAGTTCACTCCCCCACTTAAGCATTTCCCTCCTGTCAACTTTCTGTGCACTGCCTATAAAATCTTACATTTCAGACCAATCAAGTTTCACAAGCATCACAGCCTTTTTTTTTTATCCAAAGCTCGTTGAACTTAACCAAGATGCATTTAAATTAGTCTTCTAAGTCCCAAAATTTTAGAAAAGGGTTGTAGAATAAGGAAAAACGTGAGAGGTATCCATTGACAGTTTTAATTACGTGATTAACAATTCAAACTTTCTTATGGTCTTCCATGGGTTTAAGAAATATTTCAAGTATGCAGTTATTTCGCGTAATTTTAAAGAGGTATACTGTAGTTATTAAGGTAAACAGACATGGGTAAATGAACCAAGGAGGCATAATAACTCTATAGCAAGTTATAGGCTATTTTTTGTAAGGTTTCTGTTAGGAGTCCCATATCGAGTAGCTGAGGCTTTACTACCGCCACTACTAATATTGTTGTTGAGCATTGTTACCATTATATAAACATATACATATCTATAAATTAATTTTAACATGATGGGAGTTTTTTAAACTATTTTTCAAAACTAAGAATCACCCAAAACCAAAAACTAAACTTTTTAAAAACTAAAAAATGGTTGCAGTGTTTGAAATTTTGAAAGTCACAAATAAAAATACTGAATGAGGCCTTACTACAAAAAAAAAAAAAAAAAAAGGATCTATTAAAAAAATCTAAAAATCTTTTTTATAAATTAATAATATATTA